>TARA_R100000935_G_scaffold44063_3_pt1 | contig 126659 bp, 121 predicted proteins | sample TARA_R100000935 | Tara Oceans TARA_R100000935 (sample SAMEA2621502) | marine metagenome | biome: marine biome (ENVO:00000447); feature: surface water layer (ENVO:00002042); material: "saline water (ENVO:00002010), including plankton (ENVO:xxxxxxxx)" | depth 5 m
GGCCCGTTCCCTAAAGCCGCAGGTCGTTGAGGCCCTTGCGGATGGCGCGGTCGAGCACCGGCTTGATCAGGGCGGCGATCAGCGGCAGCTTGCCCTTGAAGACAATGGTGTAGTGCAGGCGGGAACCGCCGGCGGTCTCGGAAAACACCATCACCCCGTGGTGATCGCGCAGCGGGCTGCCCTTGGTGATGCGGTAGGCAATGCGGCGGTCGCGCTCGAACTCGGTGACGGTTTCTTCGAAGGCCGGCGTCAGCGGCAGCGACAGCCGGCGCACCGACCCCACGCCGTTGGGCTCCACGTCCCCTTCCTTGACGCGCCGCACCTTGGCCGGTGCAAACAGGGCGGACAGGTTCTCGTGCTCACTGAGGTGGTTGAACAGGTCGCTGACCGGGAACGGAAATTCCTTGTCGATTTCGATGCGTTGCTGGCCCATGGGCGCTCCGTTTCTGAAAAAAGAACGATTCTGAGCGGCCCCCGGCGTCTTGCCCAGGTTCCAAAAGGCCAGACGCCGGTGATTGTGTTGTTTTATGGTTAGCCGTGCTGGACCACGTCCACGGCGATGCCGGCCGGGTCGAGGATGACGAAGTGCCGGTCGCCCCAGGCTTCATCGCGGATCGCCACCTCGATCGGCACCCCCAATGCCTGCAGCCGCCGGTATTCGGCGTCCGCGTCGTCCACGTCGATGGTGACCCACAGGCCCTGCCCGTCGCGCAAAGGGCGTTGAAACGCCGCCGCCTGGGCCTCCTGTTGCGGGGCCAGGAAACCCAGCTCGCCGCCGCCCAGCTCCAGCAGAACGAACCAGTCGCTGTCGAACAGCACCCGGCACTGAAACAGGCGCACGTAGAAATCCCGGCACGCCTGCAAGTGCTCGGTGACCACACCGGACCAGAGTTTCATCGCGTTGCTCCTTTGGCTTGAGAAGAAGCTCCACTCTAGGTCGGCGCGCCGGCCTGCTCTTGAATAAAGGCGACATCGTGCATCGGCAGCCGGGGGGCCCCCGGGGTGACGCCCAGGTAGCGTTTCAGCTCCCGGGTCATATGGCTCTGATCGGTGTAGCCGGCGGCCAGGGCGATGTCGGCCAGCGGCGCGGCGGGTGACGGGCGGCTCAGCAACGCCAGGGCCTGCTGGCTGCGGCGGATGCCCATGAACACTTTGGGCGGCACGCCGACCCACTCCAGGAAGTCGCGCTCCAGTTGCCGGCGGCTCAGGTTCAGGCGCGCCGCCAGCGCGCTCACGCTGACGCCGGGGGCGGCACGGGAAAGCAGCGCCAGGGCGCCGTCCAGGCGTCTTGGTTGGGGCGGCTGCCCGGCGAGCCACCGGGAAAGCAGCTGGTCCACGGCAAAGGCGGGGTCGGGGCGGGCGATCAATTCGGCGAGGCGCTCCGCCGACAAGCCGGCGGGCCGGGCCAGGGGTTGGGCGGTGTCAGTGAGCAAACGCCCGGGCAGGGGCAGGAAATGGCGGCTCTGGCCGGGCTGGAAGCGGATACCGAAATAGACACAGCCGGGCTCCACCGGCACGTCCGATGGCCGGGTGCTGGTGCCGAACGCCTGCCAGGCGCCATCGCCGTCGCGCAGGCGCAGCACCAGGTCCACGCAGCCGTCCGGCAGCACCCGGTGGCGGTCGCCGCCGCCGTCGCGGCTCAGCCAGTAATGGCTGACCAGCCCGCGCAGGGCCGGCGCCGGCGGGTAGCAGTGCAGAGTCTGGGCCGCGAAGGTGGTGTCCATGGGCATAGTGGAGCACACCCCGCGGCGGCCGTCACCGGGGTCAGTCCGCGTCGGCGCCGACCCGCGCCGCGCCGATGCCGCGCGGGTCGCTGGCGGCGGTGACGCTGTTGTCCTCGTGCCGCCAGAGAATCGCCTGCATGTTGCCGTACTCGCGGTCCACGGAGACCACGTCGTGGCCGCGCAGGCGCAGGCTTTTCGCCGCTTCGGTGTCGAGGAAGGCGGGTTCCGCCTGAACCCGGTCGGGCAGGAACTGGTGGTGGAAGCGCACCCGGTTCACCCAGGCGTCCACCGGGGCGTCGTTGGCGGCTTCGAGCACGCCCAGCATCACCATGGTGATAATGCGGCTGCCACCCGGCGTGCCGAGAATCGCCACCCGGTCGTCGAACTCCACGAAGGTGGGCGTCATCGAGGACAACGGCCGCTTGCCCGGCGCCACCGCGTTGGCCTTGCTGCCCACCAGGCCATAGGCGTTGGGGCTGCCCGGCTTGGCGGAGAAATCGTCCATCTCGTTATTGAGGATCACGCCGGTGCCGGCGGGCATGAAGCCGCTGCCGAACGGCAGGTTGATACTGAGCGTGGCGGCCACCCGGTTGCCGGCGCCGTCGAGCACCGAAAAGTGGGTGGTATGGAAGCCTTCGCCGGTGGCCACGGGTTCGCCCAGCTCGCTGCTGGGGGTGGCCTTATCCAGCTTTATGGAGGCGGCCCGCTGCTCGGCGTAGGATTTACTCAACAGGTTATCCACAGGTATGGAAACAAAATCCGGGTCGCCCATATAGCGGCCCCGGTCCTGATAGGCGCGCCGCCAGGCTTCCACGGTGAGGTGAGGAAGTAAGTCCTCACTAATCTCGCCGCCGTTGAATTCATTGAGAATGTTCAACGCTTCCAGCATCACCAGCCCGCCGGCGGACGGCGGTGGGGCCGTGACGATGCGGGCGCCTCGGTAGTGGCCCACCACCGGCGCCCGCTCCTTGACCCGATAGTTGTTCAGGTCCTGTTTTGTCCAAATGCCGCCGGCCTCGCGCACCCCGCGTACCAGTTTTTCCGCCACCGGGCCCTGGTAAAAACCGTCTCGCCCCTGCTCGGCCAGGGCCTCCAGAACCCGGCCCAGATCCGGCTGCCGGATCAGGGTGCCGTTGGCCGGTATTTCGCCGTCATCCAGGAACACCGAGGCGGCGGTGGGGTAGCGGTTGAGCACGTCCTTGCGGTAGCCGGCCAGCGCCCGGTAGTGGTCTTCCACCTCGAAACCCTGGCGCGCCAGCTTAATGGCCGGCGCCAGCGTGGTTTTCAGGGGCAGCTCGCCGTAGTGTTCGGCGAGGTAGGCGAAGGCCGCCGCCTGGCCGGGAATGCCCGCCGCCAGGGCGCCGTTGACGGCGCGGTCGCGCACCACCTGGCCGTCCTGGTCCTGGTACATGTCCTCGGTGGCCGCCGCCGGCGCCGTCTCGCGGGCGTCCAGCATGGTCTGCAGGTCGTCCTTTTCGCGGTGCAGCAACCAGAAGCCGCCGCCGCCCATGCCGGCGGAATAGGGCTCCACCACCGACAGCGCCGCCGCCACGGCCACCGCCGCGTCGTAGGCGTTACCGCCCTGCTCGAGCATCTGGAAGCCGGCGTCGGTGGCCAGCGGGTGGGCACTGGCGATCGCCGCCTTGCCCGGTCCGGCGGCCTGGGCGGTGACGGCGAACAGCAACAAAAGCGGGAAAAACCAGCGCATGGCGGCCTCCTTCTGGCGAACGGGTGTCAGGGGCGTGAAACGGTCAGCCGCCCCGCTGCTGCTTCTTCAGGTCCAGCGCTTCCACCACATGGGGCGGCACGAAATTGCGCACATCGCCGTCGAGCAGCGCGATCTCGCGGACCAGGGAGCTGGAGATAAAGGACAAATGCTCGGCCGGGGTCAGGAACACGGTTTCCAGTTCCGGGGCCAGCTGGCGGTTCATGTTGGCGAGCTGGAATTCGTATTCGAAGTCGCTCACCGCGCGCAGGCCGCGCAGCAGGATATTGGCTTCCTGGTCCCGGCAGAAATGGGCCAGCAGCTTGGAAAAGCCGGTCACCTTGACGTTGTCCAGATGGCCGATGCTGTCTTCGACCAGCTTGACCCGCTCGTTCAGGGAGAACAGCGGGCCCTTCTTCTCGCTGGCCGCGATGGCCACCACCACCTCGTCGAACATACTGGCGGCCCGTTCGATCAGGTCCTTATGGCCGTTGGTGATGGGGTCGAAGGTGCCCGGATAAACAACACGGTTGGTCATGCTCGGCTCGCTTTCTCCAGAGATCGGGCGCCAAGCATAACGCAACTCGGTTTACGATTCAGGCCCGCAGCCGCTCCGCCAGGGCGGTGGCGTTGCGGGCGCTCAACCCGTAGATGCTCAACTGAGGGTTCACCCCCAGGCTGGTGGGGAACACCGAGCCGTCGAACACATACAGATTCTCCAGATGGCGGTAGCGCCCCTGGGCGTCCACCAGACCGCGGTCCTTGTCGCCCATGGGGCAACCGCCCATCACATGGGCGCTGCCCAGCGGCACGTCCAGGGCCTGGTAGCTGAGGTCCGCCATGGCCTCGCGGGCCTGCGCCCAGCTGGTATAGAACGGCGCGCGGATGTGGCCGGGCCGCACCGCCCGGGCACCGGCGGCGAACTGCATTTCCACCTGGCTGTACAGGCTGCGGCGGGCGCCGTCGAGCAGATAGTCGGTGACCGGGTAATCGAGTACCGGCTCGCCGTTGTCGCGCAGTTCCACGGTGCCGCCGGGGCTCTCTTCGTGGAAGCCGTCGCGCATCAGGGCGATGGAGGCGGCGGTGTTGGGCAGCGCGGTGATGTGCTCGCGGGCCTGCTCGCCGAAGCCGCCCAGCAGCGCCCCGGTGAGGCCGGGGTGCAGCGGCATCATCTCCAGCTTGTAGCCGATCGGGCCGTCGACGCCGCCGGTGAAGGTGAACTGGTCCGAGTGCAGCGACTGGGGCGCGCCGTAGTAGGGGGCGATCTCCCGGTCGTAGCGGCCGAAGGCGAAGCTGGTGACGTGCAGGAAGGTGCGCTTGCCCACCCGGCCGTCCGGGTCCGGCACCTCCGAGCGCAGCAGCAGCGCCGGGGTCTGGATGCCGCCGCCGGCGGCGATGATGGTGGGCGCTTTCAGGGTCACGGTGGCGCCGGTGGGGTTGCGGTCGTGGTTCAGGGGCGTCACCTGCACGGCGCTCACCCGGGTGCCGTCGTGCACCAGCTTGTCGGCGCGGGCGCTGTGGATCAGGGTGGCGCCGGCCTCCATGGCGGCGGGCAGCGTGGTCACCAGCATCGACTGCTTGGCGTTGGTGGGGCAGCCCATGCCGCAGTAGCCGATATTCCAGCAGCCGCGCACGTTTCTCGGAATCACCGACCAGTCCCAGCCGAGTTTTTCGCAGCCGCGTTTGATCACGTCGTTGTTGGCGTTGGCGGGCATCGCCCAGGGCTCGATACCGAGCTGCTTTTCCATGCGCTGGAAATAGGGGTCCAGGTCCGCGCGGCTGGTGTTGTCGACGCCGAAGCGCTCGCGCCAGTGGTTGAGGGTTTCCTTGGGCGTGCGGAAGCTGGAGGTCCAGTTGACCACCGTGGTGCCGCCCACGGTGCGGCCCTGCAGAATGGTGATGGCGCCGTCCTTGGTGGCGCGCATGGCGCCCTCCTGGTACAGCTGCCGGTAGGCGTCGCCTTCATTGAGATTGAAATCCCGGGAGCTGGTGAGGCGCCCGGCCTCCACCAGGATCACCTTGAGGCCGGCGGCGCTGAGTATTTCCGCGCTCACCCCGCCGCCGGCGCCGGTGCCGATGATCACCACATCGGCCTCCAGGGTGCGGTCGTCGCTGACGGTGGCGCCGTCGATCAGGTTCCATTTTTCCCTGGCGTTGTCCCAGGGGTCGGCGATGTTCTGAATCTTAAGTGTGGACAGGTCCTGCATGACCCGGCTCCTTATTGTTTTGGGGTGGGTACAGGCGCTATGCGGCGTTGGATCCGGTCACCGGCGGGCCGGGGTATCCCGTGGTCAGCGCCGCTTCCGGAGTGACGTACCAGGCCATCATGATCGGCTGGGTCAGGCCCTTGAAGGCGAGCTTGGGGAAGCCGCTGTCATTGCTGGCCCAGTGGGCGAGCGTGTCGCGCAGTTGCGCGTCGCTCTGCTCCTCGAAGTGCGCCCAGGTGCCGGTGATCCACCAGCGCGCGGCGCCCAGTTGCATCAGATCCAGAAGCTGGAACAGCTGACCGCGCTGGCCGTCGGTGCCGCCCTGCAGCAGACGGTCGAAAGCCTGCAGCGCCTGGTCCGGTCCGGCGCCGTCCACCGCTTCCAGGCCGCCGCCGAGCAGCGGCGACATCAGCGGCCGCAGCAGGGTGACGTCCTTATCGCGAAGGTGTTTGAAGCCGGTGGCGGGACCCGGGTCCGAGCTGCACCCGGTAAGCAGTGTGCTGGCGCCGGCGCCGACGGCCAGTGCCGCCCCGCCCCAGGCGCTGAGTTTCAGAAAACCACGGCGGTCGACGCCGGAGCCTGGCATGTTGTCCTGGTCCATTTTAGGGATCCTCGGCTGGCCTGTTTCTTGTTGTTGGCTGGCGGACCCGCCCCGCCCAGGGGCGGGACCGGTTATTTCAACATGGCTTACTTGAGCATGAATTTGTAGATGAACTTATGCATCCCGCGTCCGTAGGGCGGCAGAATGTGTTTGGTGGCGTTCATCTTGCCCTTCTTGTACACGCCCTTGGCCTTGGAGAAGGTGAGGAAGCCTTCCGGGCCGTGGTAGTGACCCATGCCGGAGGGACCCACCCCGCCGAACGGCATGTCGTCCACGCCCACCTGGGTGATGGTGTCGTTCAGGCACACACCGCCGGAGTGGGTGTGGTGCAGCACGTGCTCGCCGTTGCGGGCGTTCCAGTCGAAATAGTAAAGCGCCAGCGGGCGTGGCCGGTCGTTGACGTAATCAATGGCGTCGTCGAGGGTCTTGTAGGGCACCACCAGCATCAGCGGGCCGAAGATTTCGTCCTCGGCGATCTTCATGTCGTCGGTGACATTGAGCACCAGGGTGTGGGGAATCTTGCGGCTGCCGTCCAGGTTCTCGTCTGCCGGGTTGATGGTGATCACCTCGGCGCCCTTTTCCCGGGCGTCGTCCAGGTAGCTGTTGAGCCGGCGGTACTGGCGCTCGTTGATGATGCTGGTGAAGTCCGGGTTGTCGCGTAGCGTCGGGTAGAGCTCGGTGACCTGGGCTTTCCAGGCGTCGACGAATTCCCGCACGCGGTTTTCCGGCACCATGATGTAGTCCGGCGCCACGCAGGTCTGGCCGCTGTTGAGACACTTGCCGAAGGCGATGCGCTCCACCGCGTCCTTCATCGGGAAATCCTCGCCGATGATGCAGGGGCTCTTGCCGCCCAGCTCCAGGGTCACCGGGGTCAGGTTCTCCGCCGCGGCGCGCATGATGTGCTTGCCCACGGTGGTGGAGCCGGTGAACAGCAGGTGGTCGAACGGCAGGCTGGAGAACGCCGCCGCCACGTCCACTTCGCCGTTGACCACGGCCACGTGATCCTCGGCGAAGGTCTTGCCGATCAGTTCCTCGAGCAGTTCGCCGGTGCGCGGCGTGGATTCGCTCATCTTGATCATCACCCGGTTGCCGGCGGCCAGCGCCGCCAGCATCGGGCCGATGGCCAGGTACAGCGGGTAGTTCCAGGGCACGATAATGCCCACCACGCCCAGCGGCTGGTATTCCACCCACACCTTGCCGGGCCATTGGGCGGCGCCGACCTTGCGCTTGGAGGGTTTCATCCATTTGCGCAGATGCTTGGCGTGGTACTTGATGCCTTCCACGCTGGTGAGCATCTCCGCCAGCTTGGTCTCGTCGGCGGAGCGGTTGCCGAAGTCGGCGTTCAGCGCCTCCACCCAGGCGTCCATGTTGTCCAGCAGCATCGGCTTGAGCTGCTGAATATGCTCATGGCGCTGCTCGGCGGTGGGGTAGGGCTGGCGGCGGTACGCCGCTTTCTGGGCGGCGAAAATGCGCTTCATGCGCTCGATCTGCGCATGCTCGGTTTGGAGTTCTTTGATCTCGGCGACCATAATGCGCCTCCCTGGGCGTTTGTTTATTAGACTGTCCTCGATTTTTAGAGTAATTACTCTAGGAGTCAACAGACTGTTTCATCGTCCCCGCAGTACGCTTTGATTTGGCCCGTTATGACCGACACGAAAACGCGCATCCTGGATACCGCCCTGAACCTGTTCAACCGTGCCGGCGAGCGCAACGTCACCACCAACCACATCGCCGAGGGTCTGGGCATCAGCCCGGGCAACCTCTACTACCACTACCGCAACAAGGCGGCGATCGTGGCGGCGCTGTTCGAACGCTACCAGGAGCAGATCCGCGATCTGCTGACGGTGCCGGAAGGGCCGCTCACCTGGCAGGACAAGATGCGCTATTTCGAGGGCATCCTGGAGTCCATGTGGCAGGCCCGCTTCCTGCACCGGGACCTGGCCCACTTTCTCCACCAGGACGCGGAGCTGCGCCGGCGCTACAAGGTGTTCGTCCAGGACAGCCTGGAGCGCGGCCTGGTGATCTACCGCAGCCTGCGCGACAGCGGTCTGATCGAGGCCAGCGACGAAGAGCTGCGCGGCCTGCTGGTCAACACCTGGGTGCTGGCGGCGTCGTGGCCCGGTTTCACCCACGGCCTGAACCCGGACGCCACCGGCGACGAGGCGCTGGACCGCACCCTGCTGCGCCAGGGCATCTACCAGATTATCTGTCTGGAGGCGCCCTACTTGCGCGGCGAGGCGCTTGATCATCTGGACGCCATGAAGCAGGAGTTCCGCACCGGCGACACCACCATGGACCTGCTGTTCGCGGCGGCGGAGGCGCCACCGGCGCGGCGCGCATGACGGCGCCGGTCACCGCTCTGGCCCGGCCCCGCTCGGCGCTGGCCTGGCTGGCGCTGGCGGCGGGGGTGCTGGCGCCGCTGCCCGGTGCCGGCGTGGTGGGCGCCGCCGCCGTGTTCGCGGCCATCGTGCTGGGCTGGCGCGACCTGCGCCGGATGGCACGGGTGATCTTTGTGCTGGTCGTCGTCGTCGCCGTGCTGGCCCTGCCGGACGGCCCGGTGGTGCTGATCGACGCCGCCGACGCCATGACCCGGCTGACCGCGCTGATTCTCACCGTGATGTTGCTGTCCTCGGTGCTGGGCCGCTTTCCGGATCTGGGCCGGATCTCCGGCAGCCTGTTCGCGGGCCGGCCTCTGGGCCGCTACTTCAGCCTTTCCCTGGGCACGGCCTTCCTGTCGGTGCCGTTGAATTTCGGCTCGGTGGGCGTGGTGGGCGCCCTGGTGGGCGGCCGCATCAGCGAGCGCGGCGATTCCGCCGTCACCCGCAACGCCGCCCGCGCCACCCTGCGCGGCTTCGGCGCCTCGCCGATCTGCTCGCCGTTGTCGATTTCGGTGGTGGTGACCCTCACCTTCCTGCCCGACCTGCCGGGCTGGCAGCTGATCGCCTGCAGCCTGCCGCTGGCGTTGCTGTACCTGCTGGGCGGCGCGCTTCTGCGCGACCCGGAGCCGGCCGCCGCCGACGGTGAGCCGGCACCGTCCACGGGATGGGCGCCCTGGCTGCGGTTCGCTGCGGTGATCGCCGCTATCTGCGCCGCCACCTTTGGGTTGAGCGGTCTCGCCGGGCTCAGCTATTCCCGGGCGGTGACCCTGAGCTGTCTGGCCACCGTGGTGCTGGGGCTGCTGGTGGAGCGCTGGCGGGGGCACCGCCCGTCGTTGCCGTCCCTGGCGCCGGTCACCAACGAGCTGGTGATCGTCGGCGGCTCCGCCTTTCTGGGGGCGCTGGTGAGCACCTTCGCGGCGCGCGGGCTGGGCGCGGATTTCGTGCTGCCGGTCTGGGGGTATCCGCTGGCCGCGCTGCTGGTGCCCTGGCTGTTTTTCGTCGCCGGGCTGGTCGGCTTCAACCCGATTGTCACCGGCGCCCTGGTGGGCGGCGTGCTGGCGCCGATCTGGCCGCAGGGCGCGACCCTGGGCCTGGCGCTGGCGATGGTGTGCGGCTGGGGCGTGACCATCGCCGGCACGCCCTATTCCGCCAATGCCCTGCTGCTCGAGCGCCTCACCGGCTATCCGGCGCGGGTCGGCGCGCTGCGCTGGAACTGGCCGCTGTCGGCGGTGGCGCTGCTGGTGGCCGGCGGGCTGGGCGCCCTGCTGACCCTGCTGTTGGCGCCGGCGGGCTAGACCGGCAGAAAGCCGCTGGCGAACGCCGCCAGCCGCTGCTCCAGCCAGAATTCGGGGTGCCGGGGACGGCCGCCGACAAAGCCCACATGGCCGCCGCCGGAAGAGAGTTCCAGGGTGACGCCGGGGCCCAGCTCGCCAAGGGCCGGCAGTATCGCCGGGGTCATGAAGGGGTCGTCCTCGGCCTGGATCATCAGGGTCGGGGTGCGGATCGCCCGAAGGCGCGGCCCGGCGGAGGCTTCGGCGTAGTAGTGGGCGGCACCGCGAAAACCGTAGAGCGGTGCGATCACCCGTTCGTCGAAGGTCCAGAACGACCGGATGCCGTGCAGGTTGAGCGCCGCCAGCCGCTTCGCCTGGGCCGGATCGACCCGCTCCAGGTGCCGCCGCTGCCGTTTCAGCGTGGCCAGCAGATTGCTGATCAGATGGCGCCGGTAGATCCGCGACAGCCCCTGGTCCATGCGGTTGGCGCACAGGTCCAGGCGCAGCGGGCTGCACACCGCCACCGCCGCGCTGAGCGAGCCGTCGTCCGCCCGCGCCAGCCAGTTGAGCACGCGGCTGCCGCCCAGGGACACGCCCATGGCGATCAGCGGGCCGTGCCGGTCGCGCTGGCGCAGCGCCTGAATCACCGCGTCCAGGTCCTCGATCTCGCCGGCGTGGGCGCACAGGGCGGTGTCGTTGGGCGCCGCCGCGCCGCGCGAGTTCATCGCCACCGAGGTGATCCCCAGCGCCGCCAGCCGCGCCTGGGTGCCGCGAATATAATGGGAGTCGCTGCAACCGGACAGGCCGTGCAGCAGCAACACTCTCAAGGCGCCGGTTTCCGGCGCCGGCCCGGCCCAGTCCAGCAGCAGATGGTCGCCGTCCGCCAGCGGCAGGGTTTCCCGGCGCCGGCTGAGCGGCTCGGGGCGTCGGAAGAAGGTCGACCACATTGTCTGCAGGTGCGCCGAGCGCAGCCAGGCCGGCGGCTGGAAGGCGGCCGGAATGATTTCGCCCATGGGTTGGGAGTCTCTGTCCAGTGAATCAACGGCCGCCTATGTTAGCCTTTCACGCCTGCTTCGTCCCCGCTGACCAGGACCGAAACCCATGAGCCGTCGCTTCTTTGATCCGCAACCTTTCCAGGCCGGCCACGCCGCCGAGCTGGGCCCGCAGGCCAGCCATCATATTGGCAAGGTGCTGCGCATGCGTCCCGGCGACCCTCTCACCCTGTTCAACGGCGAAGGCGGTGAATGGTCCGCCACCCTGGAAGCGGTGGACAAGAAAACCGTCACCGTGCTGCCGCACACCTTCGTGGACATCGACCGTACCGCGCCCCGCCCGGTGACCCTGGGTGTGCCGCTGATCAAAGGCGACCGCATGGACTTCGCGATTCAGAAAGCGGTGGAAATGGGCGCGGCGGCGATCCGGGTACTGGAGAGCGAGCGCACCGAAGTGCGCCTCAAGGGCGACCGTGAAAACAAGAAGCTGGAGCACTGGCGGCAGGTGGTAATCAGCGCCTGCGAACAGTGCGGGCTGAACCGGCCGCCGGTGGTGGACGGCGTTATGCCTCTGAACACCTTCATGGAACAGGCTCGGGGCCTGAAGTTGATCGCCCATCCCGGCGAACGGGCGCTGGATGCCGGCGCGGTGCGCGACGCCACCGACATCGCCTTGCTCACCGGCCCGGAAGGCGGCTTCTCCGACGACGAACTGGCGGCCGCCCGAGCGGCGGGCTTCGTCGGCTTCGCCCTTGGCGAACGGGTGCTGCGCGCCGAGACCGCGCCGGTGGCCTTGCTTGCGTCCTTGTGGACGTTGATGGCCTGATCGCCGAAGGACAACAAGACCGATACAAAATATCGCGGTGAGCGGCGGTACCCTCTTGCTCTGAACATCAGATTATCTGATCGCCATTCTTACCAGACGAATAATAATCATGAGCAAGTTTATTGTGTCACTCGCCGGCCTGGCGCTGTTACTCAGCGCCTGCGGTGGTGGTGGCTCCAACAGTGAGCCACCAGCCCCGGATGCCGCGCGGCAGCCGTCCCCCAGTGTCCCCGAACAACCGGAAGAACCGGAAGTGATTCCGGTGGATTGCCACAAGACCAGCTGGGTAGCGGGTACCACCGAACTCTGTGACGGCACGCTTATCTACCGCGACTATATTTACGATGACTACGGCGCCGATGTCGGGTTGGTGGGACTGTCGCCGTTGACGGTGGCCAATCTGATATCGCGGGGTGGAGGCCTGTTTAACCCGGTGGCCAATACGCCAGGCCTGCTTTCGCCCACGGCCGGTGACCAGCGTTATCCCAGCGGAATGGAGAACACCGCGGATCTGGTGTCGCTGGCGTTGTCCCTCGACGGCGATGAGCTGGCGGTACGCTTCGAGCTGAATACGCTCTACGGCGATGACGACAGCATCGCCGCCATCGCCATCGATACCGACAATAACCGCGGCACCGGTGGGGGCGTCTGGCCCGGCCTGGGCATTCACAGCGACGGCTGGGACGTCATCCACACCTTTAGGGAAGGCGACCCGATCAATAACGTGATCGAAGGGCGGATCCCCGCCCCGGAAAGCGACGAATGGCGTGTGCAGGCCGTGGTGGCCCAGAGCGATGGCACGGTCATGAACGTCGCGTTCCGGGGTCCCAGGGAGCTGGCCCGCGCCGCCTCCGTGCCGGAACAGATACTCCCCGACGCCGGCAATTTCTGGGAGGACCGCCAGGCCCGCGCCCTGGGTGACGGCGACATCTCCCTGTTTGGAAAAGTGGTGGCGCGCAGTGACATGGAAAGGCGGGTGACCCGCCCGGCGGAGCCGGTCACCGGGTTCCAGCAGCGTGTCTACACGTCCGATTACACCCTGCCGCCCGGCGAAGGGGTGTCCCTGCGCGGCGTGCCCGGTCGCCAGGGCGACACCGGCCTGCCCTGCGATCAGTACTTCCACTATTTAGGGAAATACCAGCCCTACGGCGTCTATGTGCCGGAGGCGCCCGGGCCCCATGAGCTGCAGCTGGTGCTGCATGGCTGCGAAGCCAACCATGCCAGCCAGATCAACCAGCCGAATTTCCAGGCCGCCTTCGGCGACGCCCATAACCGGATACTCGCCGCGCCCCTGGGCCGGGGCCCTCGCGGCTTCTATACCGGCCTGTCGGAACGGGACGTCCTGGACGTGCGAGCGGACGTACAGGCGCATTATGAAATCGACGAGCGCCGGGTGCAGGTGAGCGGTTACTCCATGGGGGGCTACGGCACTCTGCGCCTGGCGTCGTTGTATCCCCAGGATTATGCGGCGGGCGTGAACTGGGTTGGGTTCACCGGCAGCCTGCTGAACCTGCCGCTTGAGAGAACCCTCTTGGGTTCCCTGGCGGACCTCACCGGCATTGAGCTGCTTGATGTTCCATTGAGTGCCTTCCAGGAGCTTCAGCAACAGTTCAGCATCGGCGCCGAAGACAATGTTCTGGATTACCTCGGCAATCTTGAACACATACCCATGGCCAATGCCTACAGCGCGGCCGATGAACTGGTACATATCACCACGGCCCTGGCGCTTCAGGAAAAATTCGTCGCCGGGGACTCGGACTATGTCTTCTATCTGCATCTCCCGGCGGAGCATCTGACCTACATTCTTTTGGATGAATGGCAAAAAATGGCGGACTACAGCGCCGACCGCGCCGCCGTCAGCCAGCCCGCCACCGTGGAGTACTATTACGACCCGGCGCAGGCTTATCCGGAATACGGCATCGACCATAACCGGGCCTACTGGGTGAGTAATATCACCAACCGCTCGACCAGCCCCAGCCGCATCTCCCTGTACAGCGACGGCTGCGGTACACCGCGCACCGACGCCGATTTCGATACAGGCCTGGGTGCTTACCCGGTGCCCTGGGCCAGCACGCAGCGGACGCTCACCCGGGACGCGGACTTACCGGGCGGCAATACGTTGTCCGGGTCTCTGGAAAACATCCATCACCTGACGGTGGATGTGTCCGACAGCTGCTTGCCCGGCGCCATTGATCTGGATATCAACAGCGACGGCAACGCTACCCTGGAATTCAGCGACGGCAGATCGGTGGATCTGGTTCAGGGCAGAAACCGGATGTTTCTGAACCCGCGATAATCGGCGCACACGGTCGCCATGCGAATGCCCTGGCCGGAGCCTCGGAACAGGGCATCAGGTGCACCAAAATACATCTAAATTTACCTGTTTAATTACCTGGAAAAAGACACACCGTCTTGCAAGTCCGCGTCGTCTAAGCCTTTCCAAACTCTGGCATGTTTCTTGATGCAATTGCTTCGGGCGTTTCCGATCCTCTGCCCGGACGCCCGCTTTTTGTTGTGTTTTACGGCCTCCTTCATGGGGTGCCTTGTCTTGATTCTGCCTGAGGAATGTTCATGTTTGATCCCAAATTACTGGTGGGCTCCGCGGTGCTCGCGGCGCTGCTTAGCGGTTGCGGCGGCTCATCCTCTTCGTCCGACGATGCGGGCACACCGCCGTCCGGTGGCGACGATGGCGTCGCGTTTTCGTTTGTTGAATCGACCGTCGCCGATCTGCATACCTCTCTGGAAACCGGTGGCGTTACCTGTGAGGAAGTGGTTCAGGGTTACATTGACCGTATCGAAGCCTATGACGACACCGGCTCCACCACCGAACTGAACAGCGTGGTGGCGATCAACCCGGAGGCGATCATCGACGCCCGGGAAAAGGATCTCAACTTCGCGGTCACCGGCATTGATGGCCCGCTGTACTGCGTGCCGATTCTGCCCAAGGACAACTTCAATACGGAGCAGATGCCCACCTCCGGTGGTGCGCTGGCGTTCCAGTACAATCAGCCCACCCGGGACGCCTACACGGTGCGCCGGATGCGCGAGGCCGGCGCCATTGTGCTGGGCAAGGCGAACATGGATGAATTCGCGTTCGGTTTTCGTGGCGAAAGCTCGGTGCGCGGCCTGGTCAAAAACCCCTACGATCTGACCAAGGGCTCCGGCGGCTCGTCCACCGGCACCGGCACCGCCATCGCCGCCAGCCTGGCCCTGCTGGGTACCGGCAGCGACACCGGCGGCTCCGTGCGCGTGCCTTCCAGCCTGAACGGTCTGGTCGGCATTCGTCCCAGCCTGCGTCTAGTAAGCCTGGACGGCATCATGCCGCTCGCCACCTGGCAGGACACCGGCGGGCCCATGTGCCGTACCGTGGAAGACTGTGCGTTGTTGATGGACGCCATGGTCGGCTTCGACACCTCACCGGCCAGCAACCAGCGGGTCAGCTTTGAAATCGACGCCCGCCTGATCAACAACGAAGAGGAATATGAGCAGGTTACCGGCGTACCGGAAACCTACACCGAATTCCTCGACGTCGACGGTCTGGACGGCGCGCGCATCGGCGTGGTCCGTGATCTTTTCGGCACCAACGACAGCGTGCTGGCGGTGATGGATCAGGCGATCGCCAACATGGAAGCCGCCGGCGCCGTGGTGGAAGACGTGACCATCGACGACCTCGGCACCATCCTCGGCGACTACCAGTCCATGTCCAGCTACGAATTCCGCCACGACCTGGAGGAATACCTCAACAGCTGGCCGAACACCATGGACGGCCACATCCTCGATTATGACGAGCTGGTCGCCAGCGGCGGTTACCTCGACAGCTACAAGTCCGGCCTTGAGTTCCGGGGCGGCATCGACCTGAACAACCTGACCGACGAGCAACGGGTGGTGTACGAAAAGAACACGATTGAACGGCCGGTGTTCGTACGCGAACGTTTGATGCGGGCGCTGGATAATCTGGACGTGGACGGTAATCCGCTGGGCGAAGCCTACGATGTGCTGCTCTACCCGGCCATCACCGGTCTGGCCGGCGATCTGGGCAACAGTCCCTCCGCCGGCAGCAACAACCGTCTGAGCCCGTTCTCGCTGTTCCCGGCGCTGGTGATGCCGGCCGGCATGGCGGAAGACCTGGAGCCGGCCATGCCGGTGGGCATGGAGATGCTGGGCCGCGAGTTTGATGAGGAGACCCTGATCAAGCTGGCGTACGCCTATCAGGAGCAGTTCCAGCCGCGGGTGGCGCCGACGTTCACACCGGAGCTGTAACCCAAGAATTGTGCGAGCTTGCCTTGCAAGCGAAAGGGTGGCTTTAGCCACCCGGCAGGATTCCAGAGAGCTTGTTGGTGCCGTTAGAAAGAGCTCTGGCATCCTGCCGGTAGCTCCGCTACCTTTCGCGGGCTGGGCCCGCTCGCACAAGGCCCGTTCCCGCCAGCCTCTTCACTCTTTCTGCTGCTTTTCCATCATGTCGGCCTGGATAATCTCGATCCAGTAGCCGTCCGGGTCTTTGATGAAGGCGAGGCCTTTCATCTTGCCGTCATCCGGTTTTTTCACGAACGGGACGCCAAGTTTTTCGAACCGTTGTGAGGCGCCGTACACGTCGGGGACGGTGACACCGATATGGCCGAAGCCCTGGGGTTCGTCGTTGCCGTTGTGGTACTGGAAGTCCGGGTCGTCCTCGCTGCCCCAGTTGTGGGTCAGTTCCAGCATGGCTTCGCGGCCGAAGGTGTAGGTGAGCCGCTTGGCGTCATCCTCGGGTACCCGGGCGGCTTCTTCGTCGCCCAGATAGGCGAGGAAAAAGAGGCTGAATTTCATTTCCGGGAAGTCCAGTTTGCGCACCAGGCGCATGCCCAGCACCCGGGTGTAGAAGTCCAGGCTGACTTTCGGATCCTTGATCCGCAGCATGGTCTGGTTGAACAGATAACGCTGGGTTTCCGCGTCGGGTTGCTGACAAAGACCTTCGGCGTTTTCAAAATGACGTGGCATGGAACATTACCTTTCTATCAGGGCGCGGTGGCGTCGATCTTCTTGAGAATTTTCTGCAGGCCGGCGACGGTGCCGCCCACGTCGCTGAGGTTGGAAGGCAGCAACAGGGTGGTGGATTCCTTGGCCAGTTTTTCGAACGCGGCCACATACTGCTCGGCGATGCGCAGGCTCACCGCTTCGTCGCCGCCGTCTTCCTTGACCGCCAGGGCCACTTCACGCAGACCGGTGGCGGTGGCCTGGGCCAGCAGCTCGATCTGACGGGCACGGCCTTCCGCTTCGTTGATCTGCTTGAGCTTCTCACCTTCGGAAATGTTGATCATTTCCTGCTTCTCACCCTCGGAGCGGTTGATGGCCGCCTGGCGGTCACCTTCGGACCGGTTGATCGCGGCTTGCCGGTCGCCCTCGGATTCCGCCACCACCGCACGGCGCTCCCGCTCGGCGCGCACCTGTTTCTCCATGGCGTCCTTGATCGAGGCCGGCAGGTTGATGTCCGCCACTTCGTAACGCAACACTTTGACGCCCCAGGGCTGGGCGGCCTCGTCCACGGCCTTGACCACTTCCATGTTGATCTCGCCGCGTTCCTCGAAGGTCTTGTCCAGGTCGATCTTGCCGATCACCGAACGCAGGGTGGTCTGCGCCAGTTGCTGCGACGCCATCACGTAGTCGTCGACGCCGTAGCTGGCCGCCTTGGCGTCCACCACCTGCAGATACATCACGCCGTCCACGGACACTTCGATATTGTCCTTGGTGATACAGCTCTGGCGCGGCACGTCGCGGACGATTTCCTTGAGCGAGTGACGGTAGGCGACGCGGTCGATAAAGGGCATCAGGATGTGCAGGCCGGCCTCCAGGGAGGTGCGGTACTTGCCGAGCCGTTCCACCACGTAAATTTGCCGTTGCGGCACGATGCGTACCGTCATGAACAGCAGCGTGATCACCGCCAGCGCGAGCAGAGCGGGAATAATGAGTCCCATCATTGTTCAGAGTCCTTTTCTTGGTCCGTGGAAGAAGTATCGGACCAGGCCTGAACCGTGAGCCAGAGTCCTTCGTGTTTGCTGATGCGTACCATCTGGCCGGCTTTCAAAGGCTGGTCCGATTGCGCCTGCCAGCGGGCGCCCCGGTAGCGCACCGAGCCGACACCGTCGACGAAGTCCGCCTCCACGGTGGCACGCCCGCCCACCAGGCCGGCGCTGTCGTCGCTGGTGCGGCCCTGGGTCTCCTTGCCGAACAGCCAGTCGCGCAGGAAGCGCCGGGCGCCGGCCAGCAGCGCCAGGCTGAGCACCGCGAACAGGGTGATTTCCCAGGTGAGGTCGTTAATCAGGCCGAAGTAGGCCAGGCCGCCGACGATCACCGCCGCCAGCCCGAGGAAAATCAGGACCAGACCGGAGACCACGAACTCGCCGATGATCAGGATCAGCCCGAAAATAATCCAATAGCTGTATTCCGGCATGCTTCATCGCCCCGCAGTGTTTGATTGGCCGCCAACAGTAGCACCTTTAGACGTCAGTGGGCGTGTCCGCCCGGCCCGTGCACGTGGCCGTGGGCTTTTTCGTCCGCGTCTGCGTCACGGACATCGATCACTTCCAGTTCGAAACGCAGGGGACGCCCGGCGAACGGGTGGTTGGCGTCCACGTCCACGGTTTTCAGGCCCACCTTGAGCACCGTCACCATGCGCGGGCCCTGCTCGGTCTGCACCCGCACGATCTTGCCGGGTTTCAGTTTGCCGGCGTGCTTGAGGTACTTGGCGGACAGGCGCTGGCGCAGCGACTCGTCGCGGCGGCCGTAGGCCTGCTCCGGTTCCAGGGAGACGGTGAGGCGGTCGCCGCTGTCCTTGCCTTCCAGAGCCTGCTCCAGGCCGGCGAGGATGTTGCCGGCGCCGTGCAGGTAGACCATCGGCGCGTCGGCGCCGCTTTTTTCCAGGGTCAGGTCGTTGTCGGCGTCGATCAGGGTGTAGTGCAGGGTGACGACCTTGTCTTTTTCAATCGGCATGCGGGGAATGTCTCCGTCTCAGGGGTTGGGTGTGGCGTCCGGCGCCAGGCCCAGGGCGGCACGGTCCTCGCCCCGGGCGGCGCGGCGCAGCAGCGGGTAGGACTGGCGGTACCACATCCGCCGGCCGCCGGGGCGCCATTTAAAGCGTTTATAGGTCCACTGGTACTGGCACAGGTTGCTTTGAATGCACGTCTCCAGGGCCTGGTTCATGGCGCAGAGCAGGGTGTGCGTGTCGGCGGCGGTTTCGATTTCCGGGGCCGGTTTGAAGTGCATTTCCACATCCTTGATGCCGCCCTCGCCCCGGTAACAGGACACCACGAACACCCGTGGCCGGAAGCGCTGCACCAGCTTGCCGACCAGCGCCGGGGTCGGCACCGGATGGCCGAAGAACGGCGCGTAGGGGTTACTGCGGTTGCCCGGGTTGTGATCGGCGAGCAGCGCCAGGGTGCCGCCGGCACGCAGCGTCGCCAGGCCGTGCTTGATACCCTGGTTGTTGGTCGGAACAAGGCGGCAGCCGCTGCGCTCGCGGGCTTGCTTCACCAGTTCGTCCACCAGCGTTGCCGGGTGCGGCTGATACATGATGTTGGTGCCCTGGCGTCCCAGATAGGGGTTCATGGTTTCCCAGCTGCCCAGATGCAGCGACAGCAGCAACACCGGCCGGTCGCTGGCGCAGGCGTCCAGATATTCCTGTTCACCATGAATGTGGCTGATTCGCGCCATGGTTTCGTCGATCGGCCGGCTCCATACATGGGCGAATTCGCAGAAGGAGCGGCCCAGCTCGCGCAGGCTCTGCCGGCCGATGACCCGCGCCTGGTCGAAGCTGATGCCCGGCTGGGTGGCCAGCAGGTTGATCAGCACCACCCGGTAGGCGCTGGCATAGCGCAGCGGTACCCGGGTGATCAGATCACCGAGTATCGCCCCCAGGCCGGCGGCCAGCGGCAGCGGCAGCCAGGCGATCAAGCGGATCAGCCACCATAGGCGTCGTCCACGCTGGGTCTTCATGGTCGCGGCTCCTCCCAATGCACGCTCAGAGACTTTCCAGAGTCAGGGTATCGCCATGCCCCGGCACGCGGAAAGCGTCCGCCGCCACGCCGTGGCGCGCCAGGGCGGCGGCCAGCGCCTTGGGCGGCTCGTCCAGGGGCTCGTCGGTGAGCACGAAGGTGCCCCAGTGCATGGCCAGGGACTGGCGGGCGCGCAGGTCCAGATGGATGCGCACCGCCTCGTCCGGGTTGATGTGCACCGGCGCCATGAACCAGCGTGGCGCATAGGCGCCGATCGGCAGCAGGGCCGCGTCCACCGGCCCCAGCACGTCGCCGATTTCCTCGAACACTGGTGCGTAGCCGGTATCGCCGGCGAACATCAGGCTGAAGTCGGGCCAGTTGAGCCGCCAGCCGCACCACAGGGTACGGTTGCGGTCACGGGCGCCGCGGCCGCTGAAATGCTGGGACGGGACACAGAAGGCGTCGACCTCCCCTTCCCGGTGGTGCTGCCACCAGCTCAATTCCACCACCCGGCCGATGCCGCGCCGGCGCAGCCAGGCGCCCACGCCGGTGGGCGCGAACCACAGCACCTGGTCGCCGAAACGGCGGTTGAGCGCGTCCACGGCGGCGCGGTCCAGATGATCATAGTGATTGTGGGACACCAGCACGGCGTGGATCGGCGGCAGCTGGTCAATCTCCAGCGCCGGGGCGACGGCGCGTTTGGGGCCGGCGAACGACAGCGGTGAGCAGCGTTCCGCGAACACCGGGTCGGTGAGCAGGTTCCAGCCCTGGTATTGAATCAGATAGGTGGCGTGGCCGATCCAGGTAAAGCGCGGTTGCGGCGCCGGCGCCGCCAGCTCCGCCGGGTCCGGCCGGCGCAATGGAAACGGCAGGCGGCGCGGAAAGCGGCCGCCGGTTTGGCGCTGCCAGCGCAGGAACTCGCGCAGGCCGTGGTGCGGGGTGGGATAGCGGTTGATAAAGCGCCGCCCGTCGTGGGGCCGCTCCGCCGCCAGCTGTTCCAGGCGTGCCCAGTCGGTCATCGCGACAGCCCGGCGACGGCGCCTTCCACCGCGTCCAGATCCGGGATCACCGCCAGGTCGCCGCCCACCTGAACGTACATGGCTTCCGCCGGGCCGGTGTCGCCGGGCTCTTCCACCGGGTCGCCCTTGTCCACGCGCAGCAGGCGGGGAATCCCCTGCACCACCACGGCGTAAAAGCGGGACACGCCGGAAACGGTGTTGATCACCGCGATGCGCGCGTCCGGGCCGATGGCCACCTGGCCGGACTCGTTCAGCTTTTCATAGGAGATCAGCGGCAGGTCCTGCTCGCGCCAGTTAATCCAGCCGAGCAGCCACTCCGGGCCGTGACCGGGCCGGTCCGGCTGGCGCAGCGGAATCACCTCCGCCACCACGATGTTGGGAATCAGCCAGGGCCGGCCGTTCATCGGGATCAGCAGGCTGGGCAGGGACTCGGGAATTTGCGCCTCGGACATGCGACTTCCTCAACTTATTCTTGGTTCACCGGAAACACGGGCCGTTTCGGCCACTTCCCGGCGCACTCGGTCGACCAGTTGCCGCGCCAGTTGTTCCGGTGTGCCACTGTACCCGACGCAGCCGGTTTCGCGTACCGAATCCGGCTGGCTGCTGACCGCGCAGCTGTCCGCCGACTGCGCCCAGATGGCGGCGCCCTGTGCGGCCAGCCGGGGCGCGGCGATGGCGCCGTCGTTGCCCATGCCGGAGAACAGAATGGCGCCGTCGCAGTGGCCGAAGCCCTGCGCCAGGCTGCTCATCACCTGGTCGATGCAGGGCGCGTAGGGGCCTTCCCAGGGCTCGCCGGTGAGCCGCGCCACGCCGTCGGTGTCGAACACCAGGCTTTGCGTGACCGGCGCCACCAGCACCCGGCCGTGGCCGAGCCGGTCACCGTCGCCGGCCACCTGGCAGTGGAACGGGCTGTCCCGGCGCAGCACCTGGCACAGGGTGTCCAGGAAGCCGCCGTCGATGTGCTGGGCGAGCACGAACGCCACCGGCAGGTGTTCCGGCAGACAGTCGAGAAACTGTTTCACCGCCGCCGGGCCGCCCAGGCTGGCGCCCAGCACCCACACCCTTTGCGCCGTGGTGTCGCCGGCCAGGGCGCGGAACTCGCGCGGTTCGGGAATCGGCGCCGCCAGCGGGGTTTGCGGCACCGCGGCCAGGTTTTCCTCCAGCCCCGGTGCGCCGATATAGCCCACCAGCTTGGTCATCAGGCGCCGTTCCCAGCGCGGGTAATGGTCGGCGGTGCGGGCCGGCGCCTGGCCGTCGCAGAACAGCAGGGGCGCGGCGGCGTTTTCCAGCAGGCCGTCGAGAAAGCGCTGCCAGCGGTCCTCCCGGGACAGGTCCACCACCCACAGGTCCAGGGCGTCGGCGGCCAGCCAGCGGTCTTCCAGATGTTCCGGGTCGGTGTTGACCACCACCCGGTAGCCCTGGCCCTTGATGGCGCCCGCCAGCAGATGCCCCTGCAGGGTATCGTCGGCGATCACGCCGACCCGGCCCGGGGCGGCCATCAGTGGCTGGTCTCCCGGGTCTCGCCGAGCAGTTCACGCAGGGTGACCAGCAGCTCGCTCTCCTGGAACGGTTTGCCCAGATAGCAGTTCACGCCGATGTCGAAGGCCCGCTCCCGGTGTTTCTCGCCGGTGCGCGAGGTGATCATGATGATCGGCACGTCCTTGAGGCGTTCGTCGTGGCGCACGTGGGTGGCCACCTCGAAGCCGTCCATGCGCGGCATCTCGATGTCCAGCAGCATGGCGGCGGGGGTGTGCTCTTCCAGGGTGGCGATGGCGTCGATACCGTCCTTGGCGGTGATCACCTCGAAGCCGCTGCGTTCCAGCAGGCGGCCGGTCACCTTGCGCACCGTCACCGAGTCGTCCACCACCATCACCAGCGGTGCCACGCGGCGCTCGTGCTCGTAATCCGGCGTTTCCGGCTCGGCGGGCAGCGCTTCCTGAGCCTGCGGCAGGGCCGCCTGCTGGGCCTGGGCGGCGCGGATCAGCGAGTGGATATCGAGAATGATCACCACCGCGCCGTCGCCGAGGATGGTGGCGCCGCTGATGCCAGCCACGCTGGCCAGCTGCGGCCCCACGGACTTGACCACCACTTCCCGCGAACCGATCAGGTTGTCCACCACCAGTGCCACGGTGTGATCGGCGCTGCGGATCAGCAGCACCGGCATCGGCTGGCTGTGGTTGTCCAGGTGCGGCTGGGCCACGTCGTGCACGAACCGGCCCAGATAGTGCAGGTCGTATTCCTGGCCGGCGTAGCGGTAGGCCGGCAGGCCGCCTTCCTGGCGGGCCTGGAAGTAGTCGCTCAGTTCGTAGGGGCTGACCCGCACGATGCCTTCGATCTGGTTCAGCGGGATGGCGTAGGCGTCCTCGCCGACGCGCACCATCAGCGCCCGGTTCATGGCCAGGGTGAACGGCAGACGCACCACGAAGCGGGTGCCCTGCCCGGGCCGCGAGTCGATGGTCACCGAGCCGCCCAGCTGTTTGATCTCGCTGGCCACCACGTCCATGCCCACGCCCCGGCCGGACAGCTGGGTCACCTGGCTGGCGGTGGAGAAGCCGGCGTGGAAGATGAACTGCTGCACTTCGTGGTCGGGCAGCGGGGTGTTCTCCGCCATCAGACCCCGTTCGATGGCTTTGCGGCGTACCGCGTCGGTGTCGATGCCTTTGCCGTCGTCGGCCAGGGTGATCACCACCTCGCCGCCCTCGCGGGACAGCTCCAGGCTGACGTGGCCGCTCTCTTCCTTGCCGGCGCCACGGCGCTGCTCCGGGTCCTCGATGCCGTGGTCCACGGCGTTGCGCAGCATGTGCTCCAGCGGCGCCACCACGCGCTCCATCAGGGTGCGGTCCAGCTCGCCTTCCGGGTTGATCACGTCGAAGGCGACACGCTTGCCCACTTCGCCGGACACCTGCCGCACGATGCGCCGCAGGCGCGGCACCAGGCGGGAGAACGGCACCATGCGCGTGCGCATGAGCTTTTCCTGCAGGTCGGTGTTAATGCGCTGTTGCTGCAGCAGCAGGGTTTCCGTGTCGCGGGTGCGATCCAGCAGGGTGTTCTTCAGGTCCAGCAGGTCCGAGGCGGACTCGGAAAGCTGTTTGGTGATCTGGTGCAGTTCCGAATACTGGTCCATTTCCAGCGGGTCGAAACGGCCGTCGATTTCGCCGCTGTCCACGCCCTTCTGGTAGGTGGACATGATCTGCGCTTCGGTCTCGGCGTCGAGCCGGCGCAGCTGCTCGTAGAGGCGCACCACGGTGGCGCCCATCTCACCGATGTTGAAGCCGAACTCGCTGATGCTCTGTTCCACCCGGCCGCGGTTGATGGAGGTCTCGCCGGCCAGGTTGACCAGGGCTTCCAGCACGTCGGCGCCGACCCGCACCATTTCCTGGGGCTGTGACTGGGGGCGCCGCTCCTCGCGTTTAACGCCGGGTTGCGCGCTGGCTTCCGGGCGGGTCTCGCGGGTCGCCGGCGGCTGCGCCGGCAGCGGCTGGGCGGCCGCCGCGCGGCGCAGTTCCACCAGGCGCTCGTTGAGGGCGTCGAATTCCGCTGTCATCGCCTGGAAATCGTTTTCGTCCGGGTCGCGCCGCTGGCTTTCCAGGTTGTGCATCAGGGTTTCGAACCGGTGGCTCATCTCCCCCAGCTCATTAAGACCGGACAGCCGCGCCCCGCCCTTCAGGGTGTGCAGGGCCCGTTTCAGGTCGTCACTGAAATCCCGGCTTTCCGGGTGATCGCGCCAGGACACCAGGCAGCCGTCGATGATTTCGCAGAGCTCCTCGGCCTCTTCCAGGAAGACGTCGAGAATCTCCAGGTCCACTTCATCGGGCAGCGGCGTGTCGGGCTCGGCGTCGGCCCCGGCCGGTTGGGACGGCGCCGGTTCGCTGGACGCGGTGGGCAGCGTAAAAGCGCCCGGGTCGCGCAGATAATCGTGCAGCGCGGCGATCAGGTCGTCGCCGCCGGTCAGCGGTTGCCCGGCGCCGAGCTGGTCGACCATTTCCGCCAGCCGGTCGTGGCAACGGTGCAGCAGGTCGAACAGCACCGGCTGCACCGGCAGGCGGTCCAGGGCCAGGGCTTCGTAGAGGGTTTCCAGTTCATGGCCCAGGTCGCCGAGGGGCTGCACCTCGGCCATGCGGGCGCCGCCTTTGAGGGTATGCAGATCGCGCTGCAGGGACTGGATTTCCAGGCTGTTGCCGGTGTCGGTGATCCAGGTGTCCAGGCTGCGGCCGGCGGACTCGAGAATGTCGTGGGCTTCCTCCAGGAAGATCGCCACCAGTTCCGGGTCCCCCTGGGTGCCGTCGGCGGGCGCCGGGGCGTCGGGGGCGGCGGCCGGGTCCGGGGCCTGGCGCAACATCGCCTGGCGCAGCGCCTCGATCACCGCCGGGGCGGGCTCCGGCTTACCGCCGCTGCGCAGCGTGTCGATCATGTCCGCCAGCCGGTCGTGGCCCCGGTGCAGCACGTCGAACAGCGAGGGCGCGGGCGCCGGCTGGTTGGGGGCGCCGGCCATTTCGTAGAGGTTTTCCAGTTCGTGGGCGAGATCGCCGACGGCGGTGACGCCGGCCATGCGGGCGCCGCCCTTGAGGGTGTGCAGGTCCCGTTGCAGGGCCGCCAGGCTGTCGGCTTCGCCGTGCTCCCAGGCGGTCAGGTGTTCGCTGGACGACAGCAGCAGGTCTTCCGCTTCTTCCAGAAACAGCAGCACCAGCTCCGGGTCCAGGGGCGCGTCGTCGCCGCCGCCGGCGCGGTCCGCGGGGGCCGGCACGCCGCCGCCGGGGCCGTCCGGGCCGGGGGTTTCGGCCAGGTCGCGCAGGCTGTCCACCAGGCCCAGTTCCGGGCGCACGGTCTGCCCGGCGGCCAGACAGTCCATCATGTTCATCAGGGCCTCGTGGCCCTCGCGCGCCAGTTCCAGCAAGGCTTCGCTGAACGGCAGGCGGCCCTGGTTGACGCCGGAATAGACGCTGGCCAGCGCCTTGGCCAGGCCGTGGATTTCATCCAGGTTGGCGGTGCGGGCGCTGTTGGCGAGCAGCTCCAGTTCGTCGCGCAGGCGCGCCAGCTCCTCGGTGTGGCCCGGCTCTTCGGCCCACTGTTCCAGCAGGTTGTCGGTGTCGATGATCAGGTCCATGCCTTCGGACAGGAACACCGAAAGAATATGCGGGTCGGCGCCGTCGCGGTGCTCGTTGAGCGCTTCGCGGGCCTGCACCAGGCGTTCGATCAGGGTGGCGGCGTCGCCGGGCAATTCCGTCAGGTCGCCGTCGTGCAACTGCGCCAGGCCGGCGTCCAGCAGCCGGTGGGTCTGGTCGATCATTTCCACGGTCTCGGCGTCGGCGCGGCGCCCGCCGTTGACCAGCTCCTTGACCAGCTTCTCCGCCGGTTCCGCCAGCTCCGCCATGGCGTTGATCTCGGCCATGCGGGCGCTGCCCTTCAGGGTGTGCAGGGCGCGGTGCACCTGGTCGTCCAGGGGGTGCTCGGCGAAGTCCGGGTCGATCTGGTCCAGCCACTCGCGCACCAGTCCGAGGTTGCGCGCCGCCTCGCTGCGGAAGATATCCAGCAGCACCGGGTCGACCGCGTCGCCGGCGGCTTCGGTCTCCTCGGGGATCTGGAAATCCAGGGCATCCAGGTCCGCCAGCGGGTCGTCGTCCAGGGGCGGCGTCGCGTCGGGGGCTTGTTCGGGCTCCGGCCCGGTGCCGGTTTCCGACTCCCGGGGCGCGTCCGGGCGGTCAATGCTCGGTACCGCGTCCAGGTGCTGGCCGTCGGCGAGCGCGAACGCGGCTTCCTGCAGCGGCGTCACGTCGTAGGGCATCGGCCGGCGGTGGGCGAAGGCGTCCACCAGATCCGGGATCAGGCCGTGCACGGTGCGCACCAGCTCGATCAGGGTGGCGTCGGGCTCGATGGCGCCGTCGATCACCCGGTTCATCATGTTCTCGATCGACCAGGCCAGCTCCCCCACGGTGGTGGCGCCCACCATGCGGCCGGAGCCTTTGAGGGTGTGGAAGGCGCGGCGGAATTCCACCAGCGCGGTTTCGTCGCCGGTGTTGGCCGCCCAGCGCGGGAAATACTGATCCAGGGCCTCGAGCACTTCTTCGGCTTCCTCGACGAAGATCTCGATGATTTCGTCGTCGATCAGCTCTTCGTCGTGCTCCTCGATGCCGCCCTGGTTGGCAGGCTCCGGCGCCGCCGCTTCGTCGGGCGACGCTTCGAGCGCGTCATCATCCTGGGGGGCGTCCTCGGTGAGCAGCACCGGCGGTTCGTCCAGTGGCGCATTCAGCGGTTCATCAAGCGGCTCATCAAGCGGTTCATCCAGCGAATCGGCCGGCGCGTCCTCGACGTCGTCCGGCTGATCGGCGTGATCCGGCTCTTCGGTTTCCGCCTCGTCGACGGGCTCCGGCAACGGGTAGCCCAGGTCGCTGACGCTGGCCCGCGCCAGGCCGAGGATGTCATCGCGGGTTTCCGGGTCGTCGCTGAGACGCTCCAGGTAGTACTCCACCGAGGTGATGGCGTCGGCCAGGGTGTCCATGCTGCGCCAGTCCGGCTTGGACTGCTCCGCCATCAGCTGCTCTTGGATAAAGCGCACGCACTGGCGAAGAATGTCCGCCGGGCGGTCGAGCTGAACCACCTCCAGCCCGCCGCGCACCGCGTTGAGACGGTCGGGCACCGTTTTCAGGTGCTGGTGGTCCCAGTGCGAGGCGATGAATTCGATGATGCCGTCCTTGGCCTCTTCCAGGCCGGCGCGGCATTCGCGCAGCACCGCGTCCAGGGCCTGGCCCACATGGCGGGGCAGGTCGGCGCCGGTGGCCGGGGCCGGCCGGCGGCTGTCGCCGCCGATGCCGGCCAGGGTGGCTTCCACGTAGAGCAGCGCGCCGGCCACGTCCATCAGGGTGTCGCGGTGCGCGGGCCGGCGGCCGTCGACGATCGCTTCCATCACCTTGAGCTGCTCTTCCACCAGGGTGCGCGGCTGGCCGAGGCCGAGCATGGCCACGGTGTCGGACACCTGTTTCAGGCGGATCGCCTCCGGCGCCAGCGTGGCCGGGTCGGAATCGCCCTGGTGGACGAATTGCTCCAGGGCGTCCTTGATCTTGGTGAGCTCCTCGGACAGCGCCGTGACCACCGAGCTCATGGCCATGGAGTCCGGGCCGGTGAGGCGCTCGCGTTCGGCGTTGACCAGGTCTTCCGACGGCAGCGCGTCGTCGAGCCGGAAGCCGGCGCGTACTTCACGGATGCGCGGGCTGTCGTGGTCGGCCTTGGCGACGTAATACAGCAGGTTCTTGAGCAGTTCGGTGGGCGCCGGGCGTTCCAGGCTGTCGACGCCGTCGGCGGCCAGCTTGCGCAGGGTGCGGTCGATCTGGCCGAGCATCTGTTTCACCGAGGTGCCCAGCGCGATGGCGTCTTCCTGCAGGCCCTCCACCAGGGCGTCGGCGATCCGCCACAGCGGCCCGCGGGCGGCTTCCCCGGTGACCTGCTCGAGCTTGGCGAACACCTTGCGCATATAGGCCAGGTTGCGGTCCATGTCCTCGTTGCGCATCACCCCCACCAGGGCGAGCTGGAACATCTGCCGTATCTTGCGGGCCAGTTGCGCGAAGCGCGGGTCGTTGAGCACCGCGTCGGAGAGGCGGCCGTCGCCCTGGGCGTGCTGCAGGTCCGGTTTGAACAGCGCGGTCTCGGACAGCAGCGCTTCGCCGCGGGCGGCGCGCAGGTCGTTGAGCAGCGGCAGCAGCACCAGCGGCAGGTCGCGCCGGCTGCTGGCCACCCGGTCCAGGTAGGGCGGCAGCTGCAGGATCGCCCGCATCAGGGTTTCCTGGCTGTCGGCCACGTTGCCGACGCGCTGGTCCACCAGTGCCCGGGCCAGCTTTTCCATTTCCTCGGCGAGCAGGGCGGCGCCGTAGAATTCCACCATCTGCAGGGTGCCGCACACCTGGTGCAGGTGGGTCTGGCAAAAGCGCATGCGCGTGGAATCGTTGGGATTGTCCACGAACGCTTCCAGGGCCTGCTGGGCTTGATTCAGTGTCTCCTGAATTTCCCCCCGGACCCAGTCCAGCGCCAGATAGTCGTGACGGTCGCTCATGCCCTTTCCCCCATGGAACTCAGGCCTCTCATTGCCGGCGCCGGAACGCCAGAGTGTCGGCGAAGTGCACCCTTTCCAGGCGCGGGTCGTGCCAATCGGTGATTTCGCCGGGGCCCAGCACCAGCAATCCGCCGGGCGCCAGGCGCCCGGCCAACTGGTTAACGATCTGCCGCTTCCGCCAGCGGCGGAAGTAAATCAGCATGTTCTGGCAAAAGATCAGGTCCATGTCGTCCATCGGTGCCTGATCCAGATTCAGCACGTTCAGATGGGCGAAGCAGACCCGCTCGCGCAGACCGTCCGCCACCTGCATGGTGTGCGTGTCCGCGTCCTTGAAATAGCGTTCGCGCAGCGCCGGGTCGATCTGCTCCACACGGCGCCGGGGAAACAGCCCACGGCGCGCCTTGGCCAGCGTCGGCAGGCTGATGTCGGTGCCGGTGATGCCGTAGAACAGCGCTTTGCCGTGGGCACGGAACCGTTCGCTGATCAGCATCGCCAGGGAGTAGGCTTCCTCGCCGGTGGAGCAGCCCACGCTCCAGGCGTTGAGGGTGGCGCCGGTGCCCCGCTCGGCGGCGAACTGGCCGAGGTAGTCCTCCACCAGCGCGAAAGAGCCGGGGTGACGGAAGAAGCTGGTTTCCTGCACCGTCAGCCGGTCCACCAGGGTGGACCACTCCATGGCGCGGGACTCGGTGGCCCCGGTGACCAGCTGCTGGTAGTAGGTGTCGTAGTCGTCCAGCCCCAGCTCGCGCATGCGGATATTGAGGCTGCTTTCCAGGAATTGCTTGCGCTCCGGCGCCAGCGTCATCCCGGTGCGCTCCTCCAGCAGGGCCTGCCAGAGCTGGAACTGCTCGGCATCCATGGCGGGGGCGCTCTTGATCGACCAGCGATCTGTCACTGCAAAACCCATGGTTCCGTCTCCGGAACCGGCTTACGCCGGTTCAGGAATGCTCCGGCAGGCGGAAGCCGGCGACTGAATTCCGCATTTCCTGCGCCATTTCCGCCAGGTCGCCAATCGAGCGGGCGGTGGCGGTGGTACCGGCGGAAGTCTGCGAGGTAATTTCCTGGATCACGTTCATGGTGTTGGAGATGTGACCCGCCGAGGCCGCCTGCTGGCGCGCCGCGTTGGAAATGTTCTGGATCAGATCCGCCAGGTTCTTGGATACGTTCTCGATCTCTTCCAGGGCCACACCGGCGTCCTGGGCCAGGCGCGCCCCCTTCACCACCTCGGCGGTGGTGGCTTCCATGGAGATCACCGCCTCGTTGGTGTCGGTCTGAATGGTTTTCACCAGGGTTTCGATTTGCTTGGTGGCGGCGGCGGAGCGTTCCGCCAGGCGTTGTACTTCGTCCGCCACCACCGCGAAGCCGCGGCCCGCTTCCCCGGCCATGGAGGCCTGGATCGCCGCGTTCAGTGCCAGAATGTTGGTCTGGTCGGCGATGTCGTTAATCAGGCTCACGATGTCGCCGATCTCCTGGGAGGATTCACCCAGGCGCTTGATCCGCTTGGAGGTTTCCTGAATCTGCTCGCGGATGGTGTCCATGCCGTGGATGGTGGCCTGCACCACCTCGGCGCCCTTGTTGGCGATCGCCACCGCTTTTTCCGCCACCGCGGCGGACTCGGCGGCGTTGGCGGATACCTGGTCAATGGACACCGCCATTTCGTTCACCGCCGCCGAGGCGCCGGCGATTTCCTGGGCCTGGTGCTCGGAGGCTTCCGCCAGATGCATCGCCGTGGACTGGGTTTCCTGGGCGGCCGAGGCCACCTGCACGGCGGAGTTGTTGATGGTCTGTACCAGGCTGCGCAGCTGGTCGATGGAGTAGTTGATGGAGTCGGCGATGGCGCCGGTGAAGTCCTCGGTCACCGTCGCTTCCACGGTCAGGTCACCGTCCGCCAGGTCACCCAGCTCGTCCAGCAGGCGCAGAATCGCCGCCTGGTTACGCTGGTTCTCGCTTTCCAGTTCGTTCCGGCGGCGGGCCGCCTCACGGTTACGCTGCAGCATGATCAGGAAGAACAGCAACACGGCGATGGCGGCGCTCACCGCCCCCAGCCACAGCGACGGGAACAGGCCGGTGGTGGTCCGCTCGAACTGGGCGTTGAGGTTGGTGGATTCCTGCAGCAGGTCCTGGGAGTTACGGAAGATGGAGTCCGCCGCGCTGGCCACCTGGAACAGTTCCGGGGCGGTCTCGAGAATCTCGTCCACGGACTGGTTAACGAACTCGTCGAACAGCCGTGAGGTGCGGTCCAGATAGTTGAGCGCCTGCGGGTTGACGATCTGCTGCACGCCCATGGCTTCGTCGCCGGCCAGCATGCCGTTGAGCACGCGGCCGAATTCGGTGGCGTCGCGGCCGAAGTTGTCCGCCGCGATCACCGCGTTGTCGTCGCCTTCCAGCACCCGGGAGATGGAGCGCAGAATACGTTCGGTGAGCCAGATCTGGCGCTGGGCGAAGGCCACCTGCTCCGGCGGCGCGCCGGTGTCCACCAGGATGTCGACCACCGCCTGATACTCGGACTGCAGCTGCGGGATGGCCTGGGCCAGGGTGTCGGCCACCTCGTGCAGGTCGAGCACCGTGTCCTGACCGTTGAGAATCGTGCCGGTGTCCTGGCGCACCTGGTCCCACAGGGCCTGCAGCCGCTGTTTGACCTGCTCGTTGGCCACCGGCTCCTGCTTGAGGCCGTCCCAGGCCGACTGGAAGTCGCCGCGCGCGGCCTCCAACAGCTCGAAGGCGTCGGCGTTACCGGACGCCGCCTCCAGGGCGTTTTTGGCGATCTGCTGCGAGACCACGCGCAATTCCGAGGCTTCGGTGATGTTTTCCTGCGCCCGGTTCGCGGTGGTGGCCGACAACAGGAAGTTGGCCAGCGCTAGGGCAACAAAAATGGCCAGCCCGATATAAAGCGCAATATTCAACGGGTTGCTGCCCGCGCCCCCCCGCACCTTGCTGAACACGTTTCCCGGTTTGAACTTCATAACTGGCTCCTGGCCTGGCTCTGTTCTTATCTCCCCTGCGCGGCACGCCGCTCAGCCCGTTCGGGCCGCCTGCATGAAGCGCGGGTCCTGTGCCAGCCGGGAAAGGCTGAACACGGACCAGAATTCCCCGTCCCTCTGATAACCGCCACGCAGATACGGACCCACATCCTGTTCCGCGAGCGGCGATTGCTCCTGATACGCCTCGATGGGGAAGTGCTGCATCCCCAGCACTTCGTCCACGATCACGCCGGTGTACAGATCGTCCTGATCCAGCACCAGCAGACGGCGCCGCTTCTCCTGCAATTCCGAGGTCTTGCCGAGAAAGCGGCTGAGATCCATCACCGTCATCAGGCGCCCGCGCACATTGGCGACGCCCTTCATCCAGTTCAGCACCCCCGGCACCCGGGTATAGGCCGGCACCGAGAGAATTTCCGAGACTTCATCCATGGGCGCCACGTAAAAGCGCTCGTCCAGCGTAAAGCCGACGCCGCTCCAGTATTGGACCGCGTCTTCCTGCATCGGCAGGCTGGCGGCCTGCCGACGGCAGCGGACGAAATAGTCCGCCAGCTTGATGAAGGCGGCGGATGCGGCTGCGCTCATGACACCTCTGTGTTCATTGGTCGGCCAGTTGCCGATCCACGGTTTTCAACAGTACGTCTTCATGCACCGGTTTGGTCAGATAATCCTTGGCGCCCTGGCGTTTGCCCCAGACCCGGTCGGTTTCCTGATCCTTGGTGGTCACGATAATGATCGGAATGTGGGCGGTATCGGCGCCTTTGGTGAGCTGTCGGGTGGCCTGGAAGCCGTTCAGCCCCGGCATCACCACGTCCATCAGCACCAGGTCCGGCAGCTCCGAGCGTGCCATGGCCACGCCGTCGGCGCCATTGGCGGCCTCCAGTACGTGGTGGCCGTGCTTTTCCAGAATCTCCCGCAGTTTGTAACACTCGGTGGGAGAGTCATCGACAATAAGAATGCGTGCCATCTTTTCCTCTTCAGGTTGAGCACCGCGACCGCCCGCGGGATACGCCCCGCGGCGAGCGCTAGACGTGCTGGCGAATCGCCCCCAACAGCTCGTCTTTGGAGAACGGCTTGGTCAGGTACTCGTCAGAGCCCACGATTCGACCCTTGGCCTTGTCAAACAGACCGTCCTTGGAAGAGAGCATAATGACGGGGGTCGCCTTGAATGCGCTGTTGTTCTTGATCAGCGCGCAGGTCTGGTAGCCATCCAGTCGCGGCATCATGATGTCCACGAAGATAATACTGGGTTTGCTGTCGGCGATCTTGGCCAGGGCATCGAAGCCGTCGGTGGCGGTGATCACTTCACAACCCGCTTTTTTCAACAAGGTCTCGGCGGTGCGACGAATGGTCTTGGAGTCGTCGATCACCATCACCTTGAGGTCTTGGAAATTGTCAGTCATGGAGAACTGCCTTTAAACCGTGAACCGTTACAGGCCGCAACGTCTTTTAATTATGAGCCTTTGTTGTCATGCGATAGGCAGGGCCCGCGATCCTTCGTGTTCCCCCCACTACATGCCACCGCCCCTTTTCTAAGGGGTTCTTCCGAGGACCTTATGGGTGAAACAGCCCAAGCCGAGGTTTTAACACAGATTCTACATTCAATCTATAAGGCCCTGTGAGACCTGAGAAAAGCGTCCCGTAGCGGGGCGGGCGACGCACTGCTAACATTGCCGGGCAACCCCCTTCCCCGGTCGTCCTGGAGCAACCATGAGCCTCAACATCGGCGTGGTGATGGATCCCATCGCCCAGATCAAGCCCTGGAAAGACACCACCCTGGCGATGCTGCTGGAAGCGCAGCGACGCGGCTGGAACCTGCACTACATGGAGCCCGCCGACCTCTACGTCCGCGACGGCCGGGTGTTCGCCGTGACCTCCGACCTGACGGTGCGCGACGACAACCAGGACTGGTTCACCCTGGGCGAGCCGGCCCCCCGGGACCTGACCGGCATGGACATGATCCTGATGCGTCAGGATCCGCCCTTCGACGCCGCCTACCTGTACGCCACCTACCTGCTCGAGAAAGTCGAGCGCGAAGGCGTGCTGGTGGCCAACCGCCCGGCCAGTGTCCGCGACAGCAACGAAAAGCTGTTCGCCACGGACTTCCCCCAGTGCTGCGTGCCCACCCTGGTGTCCGGCCGCGCCGCCCTGCTGCGGGAGTTTGTAAAGGAGCAGGGTGACACCGTGATGAAACCGCTCGACGCCATGGGCGGCACCAATGTGTTCCGCATCGAGCCGGGCAGCTCCAACCTGAGCGTGATCATCGACGTGCTCACCGAGGACGGCAAAACGCCGATCATGGCCCAGCGCTTCGTGCCCGAGATCAAGCAGGGCGACAAGCGCATCCTGATGATCAACGGCGAGCCGGTGCCCTACGCCCTGGCGCGCATTCCCAAGGAGGGCGAATTCCGCGGCAACCTGGCCGCCGGCGGCACCGGCGAAGGGCGCGAGCTCACCGACCGCGACCGCTGGATTTGTGAACAGGTGGGCCCCACCCTCAAGCGCAAGGGCCTATACTTCGTGGGCCTGGACGTGATCGGTGATTATCTCACCGAAATCAACGTCACCAGCCCCACCTGCGTGCGCGAGCTGGATCAGATCTTCGGCATCAACATCGCCGGACAGTTGTTCGACGCCCTGCTGGAACTAAAATAACGACACCATGGCAGCACCTCAGGTAACCGCCGGCGACCGGCTTGGCTTCACATTGTTTCTCGCCCTGGCGGTGCACGGCGTGCTGCTGTTCGGCGTCGGCTTCGCGCCGGAAGAGCCCCGCGCGGCGCCCAACAGCCTGGATGTGACCCTGGCCATGCACCGCGCCGACGACGCCCCCGAGGAGGCGGATTTCATCGCCCAGGCGAACCAGGTGGGCTCCGGCACCGAAGAGGACAAAAGCGAGCTGACCACCACCGAGGAAGCCCCCTTCAGCGACCCGGACAGCCGCCAGGTGCAGCTCCAGGAGCCCACCGCGCGCCAGCCGACGCCGGTCACCCGCCAGAAGATCATCGTCACCCGGGCACGCAGCGAGCGCGACATCGCCAGCGAACAGCAGGACCGCAACCAGGACGACCCGCGCCGCAAGGCGGACCAGGACAACGTGGACGAGCTCAGCCGTGAGATCGCCAGCCTGCAGGCGCGCCTGGACAAGCAGAAGCAGGCCTACGCCAAACGCCCCCGGGTGCGCCGGCTCACCTCGGTGTCCGCCAAGGCCCACTACGAGGCCGCCTACATCGAGGCGTTCCGCCGCAAGGTGGAAGCCACCGGCACCCGCCATTTCCCGCGCCGGGCGCTGGACAGCAACACCTTCGGCGGCGTGCGGCTGATGGTGGCGCTGCGCCGCGACGGCGGCATCGAGGAGGTCGAGGTGCTGCAATCCTCCGGCCATGACTTCCTCGACCAGGCGGCGGTGCAGAGCGTGCGCCTGGCGGCCCCGTTCGAGCCCTTCACGCAGGACATGCGCGAGCGCATGGACGTGCTGGAAATCATCCGCACCTGGAAATTCGACGCCAACCGGCGGGTTTCCTCCAAGTAAGCGCCCCTAAAACCACTTCCTGGCCGCCTGTCCCTTGCCCTCGCCGGGCCGCCCCCGGATACTGGGGCCATGGACAACGCCAGCCTCAAACATCAGCTTTTGATCGCCATGCCACAGATGGACGATCCCAACTTCGAGCACACCGTCACCTATGTGGTGGAGCACGGCGACGACGGCGCCATGGGCCTGACGCTCAACCGCCCGGTGTCGCTCAGCCTGCTCGATATCCTGGTGGACATGGACATCGAAGTGGAGGTGCCGCCCTCCGAGCAGCACCAGGTGGTGGCCGGCGGCCCGATCCAGCAGGACGCCGGCTTCGTGCTGCACCGCGCCACCGCCCGCCACTGGGACAGCACCGTGACGCTGGCGGACGGCCTGTGCCTGACCACCTCCCGGGACATCATGGAAGCGATCGCCATCGGCGAGGGCCCGGAGGCCACGCTGGTGTGCCTGGGCTACGCCGGCTGGGACGACGGCCAGCTGGAACAGGAGCTGGCGGACAACGTCTGGCTGAGCGTGGCCAGCACCCCCGAACTGGTGCTCGACACCCCCTTCGATCAGCGCTGGCACGCCGCCGCCGCCCGCCTGGGCGTGGATATGAGCCTGATCGCCACCCAGGTCGGCCACGGCTGATGGCGAGGCCCGATTGACCCTGATCGCGTTCGACCACGGTACCCATAAGATCGGCGTCGCCAGCGGCAACGCCATCACCGGCACCGCCACCCCTCTGCCGGCGTTACCCTGCCGTGACGGTCAGCCGGACTGGGACCAGATGACGGCCCTGTTGGAAGAGTGGCGCCCGGAGACGCTGGTGGTGGGGCTGCCGCTGAACATGGACGGCAGTGAAAGCGAATCCAGCCAGCGGGCGCGCAAATTCGCCCGCCGGCTGCACGGCCGCTTCGGCATCCGGGTATGGATGATCGACGAACGGCTTTCCACCCGGGAAGCCCGGGAGCGCACCGGCACCCGCCGCGCCGATCCCAAAGTGGACTCCATGGCGGCGGCGGTGATCGCCGAGGGCTACCTGGGCGGCGCCACGCCGGTGGCGCCTTAGCTGGTGGTCCCCGCGGTTATTGGCGCACGCCTTCCACGGAAATAATGATCTCCACGGTTTCGGACGCCGGGCCCAGGTCCTTGGTGATGCCGAAGTCCGCCAGCTTCAGCGTGGTGCTGGCTTCCAGACCCATGCGGTAACCGCCCCAGGGATCGTCACCGTAGCCGATCATCTTCGCGTCCAGGGTCACCGGCTTGGTGACGCCGTGCAGGGTGAAGTCACCGGTGATTTTGGCGGTGCGTTCGCCGGTTTGTTCGATGCGGGTGCTCTCGAAGGTGGCGGTGGGGTATTCGCTCACATCCAGAAAGTCGTCACTGCGCAGGTGCTTGTCGCGCTCGGCGTGGTTGCTGTCGATGCTGGCGGTCTGGATCTCCGCGCGCACCTTGCTGTTCTCCGGGTTCTCCTCGTCCACCGTGAAGCTGCCGGTGAATTCGTTGAAGTTGCCGTACAGCCAGCTGTAGCCCAGGTGGGAGATCTTGAACAAGATGAACTGGTGCTGCCCCTCGGTATCGAACTGGTAGGTGCCGCCGGGCTTGTCGGCGAAGGCCGGGGTGCTCAGCAGCACCGCCAGCAGCGGGATCAGGATTCGGTGTTTCAGCATGGTGTTCTCCTTTCCGGTCTTGGTCGCAGGGTTACGGGCGCAACATCCGTTTGAGTGTCGCATCCCGGTCGATAAAGTGATGTTTCAGCGCCGCCAGGCCGTGCAGCCCGGCCAGCACCACCAGCGCCCAGGTGCTCCAGTAGTGCACCAGGCCGGCGCTGTCTTCCAGGCCGTTTTGACGCCCGGTCAGCGACGGCACCTGGAACAGCCCGAACACGTCGATGCCGCTGCCGTCGGCGGTGCTGATCAGATAGCCGCTGACCATCGCCACCAACAGCAACCCCAGCAGTCCCCAGTGCGCCAGCCGCGCGCCGATTCGCTCCCAGCGGTGGTGGCCGGCGAGCGGCGCCGGCGGCGGTGACAGGGCGCGCCAGGCCAGGCGGATCAGCACCACCGCCAGCAGCGTCAGGCCGACACCCCGGTGCAGGTCCGGCGCGCTCTGGTACCAGGGGTCGTAATAGCTGAGCTCCACCATATACAGCCCCAGCCCGAACAGCGCGAACACCGCCAGCGCCACCAGCCAGTGCAGGCCGATCGCGACCCAGCCGTAGCGAGCCTTGTCATTGCGTAGTTTCATAACCGAAGAGTGGCCCAGTGAACGTGAACGGGCCAGCGTGTCGATTAGTGCTGTTAGATCGAAAAAACTGTAGTGTTGCCCACTCCGGGGCGCCTGATATTCTGTCGCTCTGAACCGCTGGGGAGAACCGCGTTGCGCTGGAACCAAGCACAAATAGACAGCCTGCTGGACGGCATGGCCGAGGCGCTGGCCCTGGACAGCGGCGAGCCCCCGCCGTCACTGGTGGGCATTCAGTCCGGCGGCGCCTGGGTGGCGGAAGCCCTCAACCAGCGGCTGCCCACGCCCCTGCCGCTGGGGCGTCTGGACGTGAGCTTCTACCGGGACGACTTCGACACCCGCGGCCTGAAGCGTTCGGTGAAGCCTTCCGACCTGCCGTTCGACGTGGACGGCGCCAATCTGGTCCTGGTCGATGACGTGCTGATGACCGGCCGCACCATCCGCGCTGCCATGAATGAACTGTTCGATTTCGGCCGGCCGGCCTCGATTCGTCTGGCGGTAATGTTCGATATCGGTCACCGGGAATTGCCGATCCGCCCGGATATTTGCGGGGAAACTTTGGCATTGCCGCCCCATCAGCGGGTAGAATTGGCCGGGCCCGCGCCTTTGACTGCGGAGATCAGAGACATAAGGCCCGAAGAATGACGCTTGCGCCGCCGCCCTCCTCCCGCGTGCAGCTCACCGAAGACGGAAAGCTGCGACACTTTCTTTCCGTTGAACACCTGCCCCGTTCCCTGCTTGAAGACATTCTTGATACCGCCGCCAGCTTCGTCGACGTGGGCGGGCGCGCCATCAAGAAAGTGCCGCTGCTGCGCGGCAAGACGGTGGTCAATCTGTTCTTCGAATCCAGCACCCGCACCCGCAGCACCTTCGAGCTGGCCGCCAAGCGGCTCAGCGCCGACGTGCTCAACCTGGACATCGCCAAGTCGGCCACCAGCAAGGGCGAAACCCTGCTCGACACGCTGCGCAACCTGGAGGCAATGGCCGCCGACATGTTCGTGGTGCGCCACCAGGATTCCGGCGCGCCCTTCTTCATCGCCAATGAGGTGACGCCGAGAGTGGCGGTGATCAACGCCGGTGACGGCCGCCACGCCCACCCCACCCAGGCGATGCTGGATATGTACACCATCCGCCACTACAAGGGCGGCTTCGCCGGCCTGCGGGTGGCGATCGTCGGCGACATCCTGCATTCACGGGTGGCGCGCTCGCAGATCCACGCGCTCAATATCCTCGGCGCCGAGGAAGTGCGGCTGATCGGCCCGCGCACCCTGCTGCCCACCGACGTGGAGCAGCTCGGCGTCACCGTGTTCACCGACATGGCCCAGGGCCTCAAGGACGTGGACGTGGTGATCATGTTGCGCCTGCAGAAGGAGCGCATGGATTCCGCGCTGCTGCCCAGCGAGGGCGAATTCTTCCGTCTCTACGGCCTCAACAACGAGAAGCTGCGCCACGCCCGCCCGGACGCCATCGTCATGCACCCGGGGCCGATCAACCGGGGCGTGGAGATCGCCTCGGAAGTGGCCGACGGCCCGCGCTCGGTGATTCTCAACCAAGTGACGTTCGGCATCGCGGTGCGTATGGCGGTGATGTCGATGACCATCAGCGGGCAGGAAAGCAGCCAGAACCCGGACCACGGAGGCGACCATGGCCGCTAGAGCCCATCTGCTGATCCGCAAGGGCCGGGTGATCGACCCGCTCTCCGGCCGTGACGAAGTGGCCGACCTGCTGGTGGAAGACGGCCGGCTGGTGCGCATCGGCGCCAGCCTGGACGCCCCCGGCGCCGAGCTTATCGACGCCGAGGGCCACTGGGTGATCCCCGGCCTGGTGGACGCCTGCGTGCACCTGTCCCTGCCCGGCAGCGGCCGCGCCGGCGACATCGCCTCGGAAACCCGCGCCGCCGCCGGCGGCGGCATCACCCACATGGCGGCGCAGCCGGACTGCGGCCCGGTGGACTCCACCGCGGTAGTGCGGCTGATCCGCGAGCAGGCCGGCCAGGCCGGCTTCGCCCGGGTGCTGCCGGTGGCCGCGCTCACCCAGGGGCTGGAAGGCAATCAGCTGGCGGAGATGGCGACGCTGGCCCGGGCCGGCTGCATCGCCGTGGGCCAGGCCGGCGCCCGCGTGGTCGACGCCCTGGTGCTCAAGCGCGGTCTGGAGTACGCCGCCACCTTTGATCTGCCGGTGATGTTCCGTCCCCAGGACGCGGCCCTGGCCGGCGGCGGGTGTGCCCATGACGGGCCGGTGGCCACCCGCCTGGGTCTGCCCGGCATCCCCGCCGTGGCGGAGTCGGTGGACCTGGCCCGCGACCTGCTGTTGGTGGAAGCCACCGGCGTGCGCGCCCACTTCCAGCAGATCTCCAGCCGTGAATCCCTGTGGCTGCTGCGCGAAGCCAAGGCCCGGGGCCTGCCGGTCACCGCCGATGTGAGCATTCACCATCTGCTGCTGGACGAGTCCGCCATCGAAGGCTTCAACAGCCACTGCCACGTGATTCCGCCGCTGCGCGGCGCCGCCGACCGCGAAGCGCTGCTGGCGGCGGTGGCGGACGGTACCATCGACGCCATCTGCTCCCAGCACCAGCCGGTGGGGTCGTCGAGCAAGGCGGCGCCGTTCCCGGCCTCCAAACCGGGCATCTCCGGCCTGGACAGCCTGCTGCCGCTGATCCTCAAGCTGGTGGCGGAAGGCGCCTTGCCACTGCACCGGGCGCTGGACGCGGTCACCGCCGCGCCGGCCCGCTGCCTGGGTATTCAGGCGGGGCAGCTGGAAGCCGGCCGCCCGGCCAGCCTGTGCGTGCTGGCCGCCGATGAGAGCCGCGGCCTGGCCAGCCACTGGCTGTCGGCGGGCCGTAACTCGCCCTGGCGCAACGCCACCCTGCCCGGGGTGGTCAAGCTCACCGTCTGCCAGGGCAAGGTCAGCTGGCTCAGCGACTGACGCCGGCGTCCGCTTCCATCTGGAACAGATGGGTCGCCAGCAACGACTCGCCCATCAAACCCGGGGCGAACTGCAGTTGCCCCCGGGTATCGGTGAAGATCGTCGCCGGCGTGCCGCGAATGCCCAGCCGCTGCATCAGTATGCGGTTCTCCCCCAGCGCCCGGCTGATGTCCTTCGGTATATTGCGCAACGGTGCCAGCCCGCCGGCGTCGAACTCGCTTTGCCCTTTCTCCAGGGCCGCCAGCGGATCGTCGGCGGCGAGCACCGCGGCGCCCTTGGCGTGGCTCTGCGGTTTGAGAATGCCGACGATCACGTGGCGCACCTGGGTGACGTTGTCCGGGTCGTCGATAAAGGGCCGCATGGCCTGCCACTGGCGCGCGCAGTACGGGCATTCCATGTCGGTGAACATGTAGGCGACCCGCTCCGGATTTTCCGGCCCTTCCGCCACCCAGTGGCTGTCCGCCAGCAGCGACCGTACCTGCCGGGCCTGCTCCTCGCTGATCTGGGCGCTGGCCGGCGGGCTGAACAGCGCCGCCGTCAGCGCCATCAGCAGCGGCGCCACCAGCGCCAGGGTCTGTCGGACGGTCGGTCGAGTGTGCATGGGCTACTCCTGAAGGTGCGGGTTAATAAAATGATGAAGGCTGGCCCGGGAAAGCGGCCCCACATGGCTGTTGACCAGGGTGCCGTCGCGGCCGATCAGCACCGTGGTGGGCAGACCGCTGCCGCCCAGTGCCCGGGCCAGGTCGCTGTGCGGGTCCGACACCACGTTGTCCAGGCGCAAACCCTCTTCCAGCAAATAGCCGCGGATAATCTCCGCCGACTCGCCCTGGTTGGCGTACACGAAACGCACCCCCGGATAGTCGCTCTGGCCCTGTTCCAGCACCGGCATCTCGCGCCGGCAGGGCGGGCACCAGCTGGCCCACAGATTGACCAGGGTGAGGCGGTCCTCGGACAACGCGGAAAGCGCCACGGGGGTGCCGTCCAGCCGGTGCAGGGTCACCTCCGGCGCCGGCTGGTCGGTGCTGCTCACGGCCAGCGTCACGCTGGCGGTGAGCACCGCCGCCACCGCGCCGGTGAGCAGGGCGCGCCAGCTCTCGGACAGCGGCGCGTCCTGTTCCCGGCCGGCCCGGCCGCGCAGCGCCCAGGCCAGCGCCAGGCCGGCGCCGGCCACGGCGCCGGGCCACCAGAGGCCGCCGTCGCGCAGGTCGATCATTTCCAGCGGCCCGGCGAAGCGGTCGTGGTAGCGCGCCACGAACGCCACCCGCGCGCCGATCAGCGCCAGCAGCCCGATGCGCCACAGCAGCGGCTCGGCGTCCCCGTGGCCACGGCGGCGGCGGTACCAGGCCACCAGCCAGGCGGCGATCAGGCCCACCAGCCAGGGCAGCAGGGCGAGCGGTATCGCGAAGGGTCCGAGTTGCAAAGCGTTCATGGGGCCTCTTGGGTGTCCTGGTTGCCGGGCCCAGCATTCCCGACCATGATTAACGCCGGGTTAATCCGGCGCCCGCATTCTGGTTTCCTATGCATCTACTACTGATCGAAGACGACGCCCTGCTCGGCGACGGCGTGCAGGCCGGTCTTCAGGCCCACGGCTTTTCCGTGGCCTGGGTGACCCGCGCCGCCGATGCCGACGCCGCCCTGGACAGTACCGCCTTTGACCTGGTGGTGCTCGATCTGGGTTTGCCCGACCAGGACGGGCTGTCGCTGCTGGCGCGCTGGCGCCGCCTGGGGCGGGACGAGCCGGTGCTGGTGCTCACCGCCCGGGACGGCGTCGAGCACCGGGTGACGGGATTGAACGCCGGCGCCGATGACTACCTGGTGAAACCCTTTGACCTGGACGAGCTGGTGGCCCGCCTGCACGCCTTGATGCGCCGCGCCGCCGGCCGCGCCGCGCCGGTGATCGAGTACGGCGGCCTGCGGTTCGAACCGGCGGCCCAGCGGCTCTGGCTGCACGGCGAGGCGGTCACCCTGCCGCGCCGTGAGCGGGCCCTGCTGCAGGCCCTGCTGCAAAGCCGTGGCCAGGTGCTGACCCCGGTTCAGCTCGCCGACCGGGTCTACGGCTGGACCGACGGCGTGGAGAGCAACGCCCTGGCGGTGCACATCCACAACCTGCGCCGCAAACTCGGCGACGCCCTGATCGACACCGTGCGTGGTGAGGGCTACCGGCTGGGGACCCCGCCGTGATCGGGCCCGCCAGTTTGCGCGGCCGCTTGCTGCTGTGCATGGGGCTGGGGCTGTCGGTGCTGTGGCTGGTGCTGGCGGTGTGGCTGCACGGCGAGGTCCGTGACCGGGTCGCGCGGGTGCTGGACCAGCGCCTGGCGGCGTCCGCGCGCATGGTGGTGTCGCTGCTGGAAAGCGACGCCGCCGGCGACCTGAAACTGCAGGAGTCCGGCGCCCTGCCCTTGGGCGGCATCGCCTGTGAAATCAGCAGCCTGCGCGGCGAGGTGCTGGCCCGTTCCGGCGGCGCCCCCAACGCCGGACTGGCGCTGCCCGAGGACGGCTTCGGCGAGCAACAGGTCGAGGGCGAAACCTGGCGGGTGTTCACCGTCAGCGACGGCGAGTTGCGCGTCACCTCGGCGGAACGCATGGCCGGGCGCACCGCCTTTATGCGCCAGGTGGCGCTGGTGCTGCTGGTGACCCTGGGCCTGGGCCTGCTGGCCAGCCTGGCGTTGGTGTGGTGGGCGGTGGGGCGCGCCCTGGCGCCGCTGGCCGTGCTGCGTGCCGACCTGTCCCGGCGCCGCGTCACCGACGAAGCGCCTCTGAGTGTGCCGGAAGGCGGGGTGGAACTGGCGCCCATGGTCGACACCCTCAACCACTGGCTCGGCAACGCCCGCGATGCCCTGATGCGCGAACGGCGCCTCACCGACGACCTGGCCCATGAACTGCGCACGCCGCTGGCGGCGATCCGCACCCAGCTTCAGGTCGCCGATATGACCGACGGCGAGCGCGCCGCCCACGCCCGGGCGCAGGCCCGGCAGGCGGTGCTGCGGCTGGCCAACAACCTGGACCAGCTGCTGGCCCTGGCCCGGGAAGAGGGCGCGGAAAGCCGGCGCCGGGAGCCGCCGGAAGCGCTCGGCGATCTGCTCGCCACGGTGCTGGAAGAACTGCGGCCCGCCAGCCTCGAAAAGCGTCTCACCGTTCACCTGGACGCGGACGATGACCGGGCGTTGCGGCGGGCCGCTCCGGCCGGACCGGGCCTGATGCGGATCGCGCTGCGCAATGTGCTGGAGAACGCGGTCCGGCACAGCCCGGTCGGCGGTGAGATAGGGGTGCGGGTAGAGAGCGGACACAACGGCGAAGACATTGCCGTGGCCGTCGAGGATCAGGGCCCCGGGCTGGCCCCGGATCAGCGCGCCCGCGCCCTGGACCGGGGCTGGCGCGGCGGTGGCGAGGGCCAGGGGCTGGGCCTGGCCATCGTCGCCTCGGTGATGGCGCGCACCGGCGGTACCATTGCGCTGGACGCCGCCGACAGCGGCGGCCTGCGCGTGACCCTGCGGTGGCTTAGTTCGCCGCGCCCGGCGGGAAGCGATTGAACATCTCCGCCACCATCGCGTCGATGCGTTCCTTGCGGCGTTCGCTGCTCATCGATTCGTAGAGCGTGTCGCGGCTGGTGGCTTCCCAGACCACTTCGCTGCTGCTGCGTTCGACCAGGGCGATTTGCAGCTTGTGCTCTTCGTAGGTCTCGCCTTCCACCGGAGTGGTGGCGCCGATGCCGTAGCCCCGGTTGAACCAGCCGAAGCCGAACTGCAGGGTGCTGCCCTGGAATTTCTCCACCGGCACGAAGGCGTAGCGCACCGCCAGGTCCGCCTGATCCAGGTCGGCACGGGTCAGCGGTCCGTCCGCCAGTTCGCGGTGTACGGCTTCCTGCACCCGCTGGCCGTTCAGGCTGAGCGCCTCCTGGTCGGCGTCCGGCGCCTCAATGGCGTAACTGCGGTATTGACTGAAATCGGTGCCGGCGCGATGGTCGATCACCACCGGCGACACGCACCCGCCCAGCAACAGGGCGAGCGCGGCGATCAAGGGCAGGCTGTGTAAGGCTCGCATTGGACAACTCCCTGGGAATCATTCTCAAACAGTATAGAGCGCTTCCGCGAGGGTGACGTCAACGGGAACCGGCCGGAATCTGCACCCAGACCGCATGGGCGCGGGCCAGACAGCGACCGGCGGCGTCGTGCACCGCGGTGCCGGCGAAGTGTTTGCGCCCGTCGCGGCCCAGCGGCCAGCCACTCACCACATAGGTCTCGCCCACGTTCGGCAGCGCGTCCACCTGCACCGTGAAACTGCCCAGCACCACCCAGGTGTCCGGGTCCTTTTCAAGGGTGAATGAGCCCGGGCAGTCCAGCGCCGCGTACACCTGCGGCAGCGTCACCCGGCCCCGATCGTCGCCGTGGCTGGCCGCCGGTGTCCACGGGCAGGCCACCGCGCGGCGGTCGTCCAGCCAGCCGGGGAACAGCCGCAGGCCGTCGTCCCGGTCCGGGCCGCACACGTAGCAGCCCGGGAAAGGATGGTCGACGAAACCGCTGAAGCGGGTTTCCGCCTCCCGCGCTTCGTCCACGGTGGCCGGCGCCGGCACCGTCATTTCCGGCAGGCTGGCCTGGCGGGCCCGGGCCACCGGCTGGTCGTCGTGCAGGGCGAACCACTGCGCGTTGTCCAGCCGCAGCGGCAGGTCGGTGTCCAGCGGCGGCGGCGCCATCAGGCGGGTTTCCACGCACTGGGCGCCGGTGTGCTCGGCCATGCGGCCGCAAATATAGCCGCCATTGGCGGAGCCCGGCGGGCCGTTATAGCGGTTCTCAATGCGAATCGCGGTGGTGTTCGGTGTCATGGTGTTCTCTTTCCTACCAGTTAAACGGGTTCGGCTTCCGCCCTCAGGCATTCACCGAGAAAGCGGGCGGCCCGGCCGGCGTACTGGCCGTCGGCGTAGACCAGGTAGAGGTCGTGGAAGCGCTCCACGCCCTCTTTGAGCGGCAACGGCAGCAGGCGGCCTTCGGCCAGGTCGGCGGCGATTTCGGTCTCCGGCACCCAGGCGAAACCCAGGCCGCGCAGCAGCGCCTGGCGGCGCGCGCTGCCGTGGGAAAAGGTCCAGCGCTGCTCGGCGCCCAGCCAGCCCGAGTCCACCCGGCGCTTGCCGGAATCGCGGATCACCAGCTGGCGGTGCGGGCGCAGGTGGTCCAGCTCCAGCGGCCCCTGATGGTGCAACGCGTGCTCCGGCGCCGCCACCGCCACGAAGCGGATCCGCGACAGATGATCGCCCATGAAGCCGGGCGGCACCCGGCCGGTGATCACCACGTCCGCCTCATGGCGCAGCAGCGCTTCTTCGGAGCCGGACAGCACGGTTTCCTGGAACTCCACCCGGGTCAGCGGGCTTTCGCTGGCCAGCCGCACCAGGGCGCAGAGTACCTGATCCTGGGGGAACAGGCCGTCGGCGGTGAGCCGCACCAGCGGCTCCCAGCCGTGGCCGAAGCGGATCGCGGTGTTCTCGATGCGGCCCGCCTCGTCCACCAGCACCTTGGCCTGGCGGTACAACAGGCTGCCGGTCTCGGTGAGTTTGGCGCGGCGGCCCTCCAGGGCGAAGGCGCGCACGCCCAGCTCGGTCTCGATTTTCTGCACCGCGTAGCTGATCGCGGACTGGCTTTTATCCAGCGCCTCGGCGGCGGCGGCGTAGCCGCCCTCGTCCACCACGGCGATCAGTGCCTGCCATTGGTCCAGGGTGATTTTCGTCGACATATCGAATCAATTGACCATATTTCACAAATATGTGCTGTTTTATATCGCCTTTTCAGAATCAATAATAGAGGTCAGCTTCAAGCAATGATTCCAAGGAGGTCCCATGGGACTGCTGGTAGAAGGACAGTGGCAAGACAAGTGGTACGACACCAAGAGCACCGGTGGCCATTTCAAGCGCTCGGAAAGCCAGTTTCGTAACTGGGTGACCGCCGACGGCGAAGCCGGCCCCACCGGCGACGGCGGCTTTCCGGCGGAAAGCGGGCGTTACCACCTGTATGTGTCCTACGCCTGCCCCTGGGCCCATCGGGCGCTGGTGATGCGGGCCTGGAAAGGCCTTGAGAAGCACATTGACGTGTCCGTGGTGCACCCGCTGATGCTGGAGCACGGCTGGGAACTGCGCGAGGACTTCCCGGGCGCCACCGGCGACCCGCTGTACGGCCTGGACAAGCTGTATCAACTGTATTTGAAGGCCGACGGTAAGTACACCGGGCGCGTCACCGTGCCGGTGCTGTGGGACAAGCAGCGCGAGACCATTGTCAGCAACGAGTCCGCCGACATTATCCGCATGTTCAACAGTGCCTTTGACGGGGTCGGTGCGCAGCCGGGGGATTACTACCCGAGCGATTTGCGCGACCAGATCGAGGCGGTCAACAGCCCGGTCTACGAGAAGGTCAACAACGGCGTTTACAAGGCCGGCTTCGCCACCGGCCAGCAGGCCTACGACGAGGCGGTGCAGGCGCTGTTCGGCACCCTCGACGAATTGGAAGAGCGGCTCGGTAAAAGCCGCTATCTGGTGGGCAACACGCTCACCGAGGCGGATCTGCGCCTGTGGACCACGTTGGTGCGGTTCGATCCGGTTTACGTTACGCACTTCAAGTGCGACCGCCGGCGGATCGCCGACTACCCCAACCTGAGCGGTCTGCTACGCGAGCTCTACCAGCTGCCCGGCGTGGCCGGCAGCGTGGATATGGATCATATCCGCAACCATTATTTCCGCAGCCACCCGACGGTGAACCCCCACGGGATCATCTCGATCGGCCCGGAGCAGGATCTTTCCGCCGCCCACGACCGCGACCGGCTGGGCGAACGGGAGATCCGGGGCGTCTGAGGGCGCCCCGGAGGACAGCCAACAGGAGGCAACCATGAAAGAGCGTCGCATACTCAATACGTTCCGTGCCCTGGATACATCCGATGGCGCCGGCGTGCGCCTGAAGCGCGCGCTGGGCCACAACCCGGCGGTGCGGCTGGATCCGTTCCTGATGCTGGACGCGTTCTCCTCCGACAATCCGGACGACTACGTGGCCGGCTTCCCGGCCCATCCGCACCGTGGCTTCGAGACCGTCACCTACCTGGTGGAAGGACACATGAAGCACCGTGATCACCTGGGTAACGAAGGCGATCTCAAGCAGGGCGGCGTGCAGTGGATGACCGCCGGGCGCGGCATCATCCACGAGGAAATGCCCCAGCAGCAGGACGGTTTGCTGCGCGGCTTCCAGCTGTGGATCAACCTGCCGGCGGCGGAAAAGATGAAGCCGGCCGGTTACCGGGACGTGGCCGACACCGAAATGCCGCGTCTGGATCTGCCCGGCGGCGGGCAGGTCAAGGCGGTGGCCGGCGAGGTGACGCTCAACGGTGAAACGATCACCGCGCCGGTGGTCGGCGGCAGCACCGATCCGCTCTACCTGGACGTGAAGTTGCGCGGTGGCGAAAGCCTGACCGTGCCGGTGAAAAGCGGCTACAACGCGCTGCTGTATCTGTTCGAAGGGAGCCTGACGGTGAATGGCGAGACGCTGCGCCTGGAGCACACCGGCACGCTGAGCGACGGCGATCGTGTGACGCTCGCCGCCGGTGAGGACGGTGCCCGGCTGTTGTTGCTGGCGGGCAAGCCGATCGGCGAGCCGGTGGCCCAGTACGGTCCTTTCGTGATGAATACTCAGGAAGAGATCGAGCAGGCGCTACGGGACTATCGGGCCGGCACTTTGGCTGAGCCGGCCTGAGGGGTGGGGCAGACCTCTGGAATCCTGCCGGGCGAGCCAGCTCGCCCTTTCGCGAGCAGGCTCGCTCCCACAAGGACGGCTTTCGGAGCAGGCCCGCTCGCAACCTCCTTCAGCCGAGTTTGGCGTCCAGGGTGATCTCAGCGTTGAGCACCTTGGACACCGGACACCCTTCCTTGGCGCCGTTGGCGATTTTCTGAAACTCGGCGTCATCGATGCCGGGAATCTTCGCGTTCATATCCAGATGAATCTTGGTGATGCTGAAGCCGTCGCCGTCTTTATCCAAAGTCACTTTCGCCTTGGTGTCGATGCTGTCGGCGGTGTAGCCGGCGTTACCCAGCTCCAGCGAAAACGCCATCGAGAAACAACCGGCGTGGGCGGCGCCGATCAGCTCTTCCGGGTTGGTGCCGGGCTCGTCCTCGAAGCGGGTGTTGAAACCGTAGGGCTGTTCCTTGAGGGCACCGCTTTGCGTGGAAATGGTGCCTTTGCCCTTCTTGATGTCGCCTTCCCAGTGGGCGGATGCGAACTTGTTCATGACGTTGCCTCCCGATACGAATGTCCGGGCAAGAGTGGGAGCCCGTCCGTGAAGGATAGGTGCACTCTTGCCCGGCCGACCGTAAAAGAAGGATAAACGCCGGCTAGTCGTGGTCGCCTTCGATGGTCAGGCCGCGGGTGGCGTGATCCAGGCTGGTGGCGTCGGTTTCGTTGCCGAGTTTGATCATCAGGCGCAGATCGTTGGGCGAGTCGGCGTGGGCGATGGCGTCCTCGTAGGTGATCTCGCCGGCGTCGTACAGATCGTAGAGCGCCTGGTCGAAGGTCTGCATGCCCTGTTCCCGGGACTTGCTCATCAACGCTTTCAGCAGGTGAATCTCGCCCTTGCGGATATGGTCGGACACCAGCGGCGTGTTGAGCAGCACTTCGATGGCGGCGCGCCGGCCCTTGCCGTCCGGGGTCGGGATCAGCTGCTGGGCGACGATGCCGCGCAGGTTCAGCGACAGGTCCATGTAAAGCTGGTTATGGCGATCCGCCGGGAAGAAGTGAATGATGCGGTCCAGCGCCTGGTTGGCATTGTTGGCGTGCAGGGTGGCCAGGCAGAGGTGGCCGGTCTCGGCGAACGCGATGGCGTGGTCCATTACCTCGCGGCTGCGCACCTCGCCGATCAGAATCACGTCCGGCGCCTGACGCAGGGTGTTCTTCAGCGCCACCTCGAAGGATTCCGTGTCGATGCCCACTTCCCGTTGCGTGACGATGCAGCCCTGGTGCTGGTGGATGAATTCGATCGGGTCCTCGATGGAGATGATGTGCCCTTTGGAGTTCTTGTTGCGGTGGCCGATCATCGACGCCAGCGAGGTGGATTTACCGGTGCCGGTGGCGCCGACGAAAATCACCAGGCCGCGCTTGGTCATCGCCAGGTCCTTGATCACCGGCGGCAGGCGCAGCTCGTCCACGTTGGGAATCTTGGTCTCGATGCGGCGCAGCACCATGCCCACCAGGTTGCGCTGGTAAAAGGCGCTGGCCCGGAACCGGCCGATGCCGCGGGCGGAAATCGCGAAGTTGCACTCGTGGTGTTCGAGGAATTCCTTGCGCTGCTTTTCGTTCATGGTGCTGAGCACGATGTCCCGGGTCATGTCCGGGGTCAGGGCGTTGCGTGTCACCGGCAGCACCTTGCCGTGAATTTTCATGCTCGGCGGCACGCCGGCGGTGATGAACAGGTCCGAGCCGCCTTTCTGCACCATTAATTTAAGAAGATCTTCAAATTCCATGCGTTGCCCCAATCAGATGGCGTCCGGGTTCTTGGCTTTTTCCTGGGCCGCCTGACGGGCCACCAGGCCTTTCTTCACCAGGCCCTGCAGGCACTGGTCCAGGGTCTGCATGCCCAGGGCGCCGCCGGTCTGGATGGCGGAGTACATCTGCGCCACCTTGTCCTCGCGGATCAGGTTCCGGATCGCGGCGGTGCCGATCATGATCTCGTGGGCGGCGATCCGCCCGCCGCCGTTCTTCTTCATCAGGGTCTGCGAGATCACCGCCTGCAGGGATTCCGACAACATCGAGCGGACCATGGATTTCTCCTCCGCCGGGAACACGTCCACCACCCGGTCGATGGTCTTGGCCGCCGAGGTGGTGTGCAGGGTGCCGAACACCAGGTGGCCGGTCTCGGCGGCGGTGAGCGCCAGCCGGATGGTTTCCAGGTCGCGCAATTCGCCCACCAGAATAATGTCCGGGTCTTCCCGCAGGGCGGAGCGCAGCGCCTCGGCGAAGCCCAGGGTGTCGCGGTGCACTTCCCGCTGGTTGACCAGGCACTTCTTGGATTCGTGCACGAATTCGATCGGGTCCTCGATGGTGAGGATGTGCTCGTAGCGGCTCTCGTTGATGTAGTCCATCATCGCCGCCAGGGTGGTGGATTTACCCGAGCCGGTGGGCCCGGTCACCAGCACGATGCCGCGCGGGAAATCGGATATCTTCTGGAACACCTTGCCCATGCCCAGGTCCTCCATGGTCAGCACCTTGGAGGGAATGGTCCGGAACACGGCGCCGGCGCCGCGGTTCTGGTTGAAGGCGTTGACCCGGAAACGGGCCACGCCGGGCACGTCGAACGAAAAGTCGGTTTCCAGGAATTCCTCGTAATCCTTGCGCTGCTTGTCGTTCATGATGTCATAAACGAGCGCGTGCACTTCCTTGTGCTCCATGGCCGGTAGATTGATACGGCGGACGTCGCCGTCCACCCGGATCATCGGGGGCAGGCCGGCGGAAAGGTGCAAATCCGAGGCGCCGTTTTTGGCGCTGAAGGCAAGCAGTTCGGTGATATCCATGGGTTTATGTATTCTTCTCAGTAAAATTTCGCAGGACGGTATAGGTCCTTAAACTAACCGCTCGCCGTGAGCCATTCAATCATGCCCGAAACCGATACCCCGCTAACCTCGATTCGCGCACGGATCGACGCCGCCTGCGCCGGCGCCGGCCGGGCCCCGCAAAGCGTCACCCTGCTGGCGGTCAGCAAGACCCGCGGCGCCGACGAGATCGCCGCGCTCGCCGACCAGGGCCAGCGCCATTTCGGCGAAAACTACCTCCAGGAAGCCCTCGACAAGATGCCCGCCCTGGCGGACCGGGGCCTGGCGTGGCATTTCATCGGCCCGATCCAGTCCAACAAGACCCGCGACATCGCCGCCCATTTCGACTGGGTGCACACCGTGGACCGCGCCAAGGTGGCGCGCCGGCTCAACGAGCAGCGCCCGGACCACCTGCCGCCGCTCAACGTCTGCATCCAGGTCAATGTGGACGACGAAGCCAGCAAAAGCGGGGTCGCCCTGGATCAGGTGGAAGCGCTGGCCGCCGGGTTCGCCGACTGGCCGCGCCTGCGCCTGCGCGGGCTGATGGCGATTCCCCGCGCCGACAGCGACGACCACAACCGCGCCGCTTTCCACGCCCTCGCCATGACACTGTCACAATTGCGCAATACAATGCCGGCCCTCGACACCCTCTCCATGGGTATGAGCGCGGACTACACGGTGGCCATCGAAGAAGGCGCCACCCTGGTGCGGCTGGGCACCGCCCTGTTCGGCCCGCGTCCGCCCAAGGACACTCGCTGAAAGGACGACGCAGCTTATGGCACAACAACTGATCGGCTTCATCGGCGCCGGTAACATGGCGAACAGTCTGGCGGGCGGCATGATCGCCAAGGGGATCCGCCCGGCCCGCATCTGGATGAGCGACCCCTCCCAGGACCGCCTCGACGAAGTGGCCCAGTTGCACCGCGTTCATGTCAGCCGCGACAACCTGGACGTGGCCCGCCGCGTGGACGTGCTGGTGCTGGCGGTGAAGCCCCAGGTGATGGGCGACGCCTGTGCCGCCCTGCGCGAGATCATCGAAGAGCGCCAGCCGCTGATCATCTCGATCGCCGCCGGCGTCACCGTGGACAACCTGCGTAACTGGCTCGGCGAGGCGCCCATCGTGCGCTGCATGCCGAACACCCCGTCGCTGGTGCAGGCCGGCGCCACCGGGCTGTACGCCGCGCCGGACGTGAGCGCCGAGCAGAAAGAGATGGCCGGCCAGATTCTCAGCGCCGTGGGCCTGACCTTCTGGTTCGAGACCGAAGGCGAGCTGGACGCGGTCACCGCGGTGTCCGGCTCCGGCCCGGCCTACTTCTTCCTGCTCATGGAGGCGCTGATCGACGCCGCCCGGGCCCAAGGGCTGTCCGCCACCACCGCCCGGCAGCTGGTGCTGCAGACCGCCTGGGGTGCCTCCCAGCTGGCGATCACCAGCGAGGACGGCCCCGACGTGCTGCGCCAGCGGGTCACCAGCCCTGGCGGCACCACCGCCGCCGCCCTGCAGGTGTTCGAAGAGGCGGGCCTGCGCGAGCAGGTGCAGGCCGCCGTGGCCGCCGCCCGCGAGCGCTCCGAGCAGCTTTCCGGCTGATGCCCGGGGGTCGGGCGGGCGCCGCCCGGCCAAAAATTTGAAACCGGCCGCCTTTACCCCAATACTCTGTCGCCACACGAACAGTCTGGAGTCGTCATGAATCCTCAGGGCGCCGCGGTCTTCCTGATTGATTTCGCATTCAGCGTATACATCTTCATCGTTCTGACCCGCTTCGTGCTGCAGTTGGCGCGCGCGGACTTCTACAACCCCATTTCGCAATTCGTATTGCGCGCCACCAACCCGTTGCTGGCACCGCTGCGCCGTATCATTCCCGGCTATCGAGGCCTGGATATCGCCTCGCTGGTGCTGATCCTGATTCTGATCGTGGCCAAGGCGCTGATGCTGCTGACCATCCAGACCGGCGGCCTGCCGGCGGGCATCGGGCCGCAACTGCTCGTCTACACGCTCAGGGAACTGGCCTCGCTGATACTGGATTACGTGTTCTGGGCGGTGCTGGTCCGGGTGATCCTGAGCTGGGTGGCGCCGGACCCGTCCAACCCGGTGGTGCGGGTGGTGATCCAGATCACCGAGCCGCTGATGGCGCCGGTGCGCCGCCTGCTGCCGGACATGGGCGGGCTCGACCTGAGCCCGCTGATCGTGCTGCTCGGCGTGCAGCTGCTGAAGATTCTGTTCCAGCTGCACTGACCGGACTCGCCGGCGCCCTCCCCGGGCGCCGGTTCAGCCGGCGATCATGGCGCTGGCGCCACCGTCCACCACCAGGAACTGCCCGGTGATGTGCTTGCCGGCGTCGGACGCGAACAGCAGCACCGTGCCTTTCAGATCCTCCTCGTCGCCGACCCGGTTGAGCGGCACCCGCGCGGCCAGCGCCTCGACGCCGTGCCGGTCGGTGAGATAGCGCGACATCTTGCTGGGAAACACCCCCGGGCCGATGGCGTTGACGGTGATGTTGTAGGCGCCCCATTCCGCCGCCAGCGCGCGGGTGAAGGTCACCACCGCGCCCTTGCTGGTGTTGTAGCCCACCGCCTGCATGAAATCCCGGTTGCCGCCCAGGGCCGCGTTGGATGCGACGTTGACCACCCGGCCGCCGCCGTTGGGGATCATGCTGCGCCGGCCGATTTCCCGGGTCAGCAGGAACAGGTTGCGCACGTTCAGCGTCATCACCTTGTCCCAGCCTTCCAGCGGGTAATCCTCGGCGGGCGCGCCCCAGGAGGCGCCGGCGTTGTTGACCAGAATGTCCACCCGGCCCAGCACCTCCAGTGCCCGGTCCGCCAGGCCCATCACCGCGTCCTCGTCGGCCAGGTCCACCGCCAGCGGGGTCACGTCGATACCGGCGGCGCGCAGTTGTTCGGCGGCCTCCTCGAGCTCGTTCGCCTTGCGTGAGCTGATCACCAGCCGCGCCCCGGCTTCGCCCAGGGCCTGGGCCATCTGCAGCCCCAGCCCCCGGGACCCGCCGGTAACCAGGGCGGTACGGCCGCTCAGATCCATCAGTTGCTGCACGCTACGGGTTTGCGGTTCGCTCATTGTCGGGCTCCTCGTTATAGGGTTTGCGACCATCATTCGGGGCCGGGCCGGTACCCGCAACCACCGTTTGCGACGAAAAGCCGGCGGCTTCGGACACCGGGGTTGCGCGGCGCCGGGCTTTGCCCTTTGATGCGCGTTTGATCCGTGAAACGCAGTCGTGGAGCCCTCGAGTGAAAACACAGCCCTGGCAGTTGGAGACCGGCGCCTACCCGTTCTCGATCCGATTCAACCCGCATTACAGCCACCTGGACACCGAACGGCACGTTAACAACGTGGCGGTGCAGAGCTTTCACACCGAAGCGCGCACCCGCTTCCACATGGCGGTGCTCGGCGACCGGGCCTGGTATTCCGACGACGTGCTGCTGCGCCCGCGCCGCACCGTGACCCACTTTCTGCGCGAGACCCACTACCCCCACGAAGTCACCGCCGCCGTGCGCCTGGTGGCGGTGGAGGACGACAGCTACCGTCTGGTGCAGGCGCTGTTCCAGAATGGCGAATGCGTGGGCGTGCAGGAGTGCCTGATGGGCGCCTGGGGGGAAGCCGGCTGGGCGGCATCCCGCTGGGTGGCGCTGCCGGAGGCGGCGCGCCGGGCCCTGGCCGCCGAACAGGTGGACGGTCAGCCACTACTGCCCTGGCCGGAGCTGCCGGAAGAGACCGAAACCTTCGAGCCGGGGCCGCGCCAGGTGGCCCTGACCGCCCGCTACGCGGACCTGGACCCGGACCGGCGGCTCTCCGAGCTGGCCCAGGCGCGTTACCTGGAGCAGGCCCGGGCCGGCTCGGTGACCATGCTGCGCCAGCCGAACCTGGGGCTGCTGGTGGCGCGCATCGACATCCGCTACCAGCGCTGGGACACCGGCATGGGCGAGGTGGCGTTGAGCTCCGAGCTGGCCGGCATCGGCAACAGCTCCTTCGTGCTGCGCGGGCGCGCCGCCGTGGACGGCCGCCCGGTGGCCATGGCGGAAAGCGTGATGGTGCTGATCGACCGCGACACCCACCGACCCACCCCGGTGCCCGACGCGCTGCGCGCCGAGATGGCGGTGCTGCAGCCGCCTACAGCGTGATCTGTTTGCCGCGCGCTTCCTGACTCTCGATCCAGGTGAGAATGCGCCCGCCCAGCGGCCGCTCGGTGGCCTCGGCGGCCAGCGCCACCGCTTCACGCAGCGCCTGGATTTCGATGCCGGTATCCAGGCCGCAGCTTTCCAGCAGGTAGACCAGATCCTCGGTGGCCACGTTGCCGGTGGCGCCCGGCGCGAACGGGCAGCCGCCCAGGCCGCCCAGCGACGCGTCGAAGCGGCGCACGCCCAGATCCAGGGCGGCCCAGGCCATGGCCGCCGCCAGGCCACGGGTGTCGTGCAGGTGCACGTAGAACCGTTCCGCCCCGAAGTCGCGGATCAGCGGCGCCATGATGTCTTTCATCTGCCGCGGGTTGCCGGCGCCGATGGTGTCGGCGATGGCTACCTCGTCGCTGCCGGCTTCGAACATGCGCTCGGTGAGTCGCTGTGGCAGCGTCACCGGCACGGGGCCGTCGTAGGGGCAGGCGAAGGCGCCGGAGATATAGGTGCGGGTGGCCACGCCGTCGGCGCGGGCGGCTTTGATGATCGCCTCGCAACTGGCCGCCGCCTGCTCCAGGCTCATGTTCAGGTTGCGCTGGTTGAAGGTGTCGGTGGTGGAGAGCACCAGCGCTACGGTCGGGTAGCCGGCGTCGCGGGCCAACTGGTAGCCCTTCAGGTTGGGCACCAGGGCGGTGTAGTGCAGGCCCTCGTCCCGGGGCAGCAGCGGCGTCAGCGCCGCCGCGTCGGCCATCTGCGGAATCGCCTTGGGGCTGACGAAGCTGACCGGCTCCAGGTAGCGCACACCGGCGCCCACCAGTGCCCGTGCGATGGTCGCCTTGGCCTCGGTGCCCACCGTCACCGGTTGATTCTGCAGGCCGTCGCGCAGCCCCACTTCATTAACGATCGCCCTGTCTTTCATGCCTTGCCCGTCGTGAAGAGTGAAGGAACGGAAGTGTGCCACGGCGGCGGGTCCGCTGCATCCGGGGCGCGCCGCCGCCGGGAAGTCAATGGCCGGGCTGGTCCGACAATCGGGCAGGGTGCGTTGTGTCCAGGATGGCCGCTGGTTAGTGTCAGAGCGTTTTCCATACCGGCACGACCCCGGGGACCAGGGAGCACGACGATGATTTGGATTCTTTCGCTGATTCTGGTGGTGGTGATACTGATCCCCACCTACGTAACGCTGGCGTTCTATCTGGTCTGGCATTACGACCGGCGTAACTTCCAGGCGCCCCCGGCGGAGGGCGAGCGCGACCTGTTGCGCGGTAGCGCGGTGGCCCGGGCGATTCTGGTGGAAGCGGCCAGCCTCACCTTCCTCAGCGGCACCTATCCATTGCGTCTGCTCCACGACGCCTCGCCCAAGCGGGCGCGCGCCTGCGATCACCGCCCGGTGATCCTGGTGCACGGCTACGGCGGCAACAGCGCCAACTTTCTGTGGATGCAGTGGCGGCTGCGGCGCCAAGGCTTCCGCAACGTCTACGCGGTGAGCTACACGCCACCGCACATCAACGCCCGCAAGCTCGCCGCCCAGGTCGCCCGCCACGTGGAGAACGTGCTGGCGCGCACCGGCGCCGAACAGGTGGACCTGGTGTGCCACTCCATGGGCGGACCGCTGACCCGCTATGCCCTGAAGAACCTGGGCCTGGCCGGCAAGGTGAACAAGGTGATCACCCTGGGCAGCCCCCACTATGGCACGCGCATTTCCTCGCTGTTCCCGGCCCGGGGCGCGGCCGCGCAGATGCGTTACCGCAGCCCCTTCCTCGAGGAACTGGCGGAAGGCGGCCAGTGCCCGGGGGAGGCACGCTTCTATTGCCTCTACTCAGAGCTGGACAACTTCGTGATGCCCGCCTCCACCGCCACCCTGGCGGACGCGGAGGAGAACCTGCACCTGCCCTACCTGGGCCATTGCGCTTTGCTCTACAGCCCGCGGGTGGCGCGGGCCGTGTGCGAGCGCCTGAAGGCGGATTGAGGGGCATCACCGGGCGGAGAATGTGAAATCGAGCACGGCGCGTTGACTTTTACTGGCCAATAATTGGTACGATAGTACAATATAGTACAGACGTACCATTCAGGCTCAGTAAAACAATAACGCGCCGGTCGCCCCAGCGGCCCGGCCCATGGAGAAGGACGCCCATGCGCTCGATTCGATTCGCCCCGCTTTTCCCGCTGATGATGCTCTGCCTGGCCGGGCTGACCGCCTGCGGCGGTGCCGAAGAAGGGCCCACCAACCACCTCGGCGCGGCCCCGGCGGAAGTCTTTTACAGCTACCCCTATGACGGCCAGCGCCGGGTGTCCCCGGCCAGCCCGGTGGTGCTGCGGTTTTCTCATCCGCTTACCGGCGGCGCCGACGGCGTGCGGCTCAGCGACGCCGACGGCAACAGCGTGGCCCTGGCCGCCCCGGAGCCGGTGGACGGCGGGCTGGGCCTGCTGGTCCGCCCGGCGCGGGGCGACCTGCGCCCGGGCACCCGCTACCGGCTGACGCTGGACGGCCTGGAGACCGAGGCAGGCCCGCTGGCCTTCCCCGACGGCGCGCTCACCTTCGAAACCCGCCTGACCTCGGGCGGCGCCAATGGGCAGCGGGGCTTTGATACCGTGCTGCGGCTGCGCGAGGTGCTGCCGGACGGCGAAGACCTGCCGTTCATGGACTTCTCCACCCTGCGTTTGCGCTTTAACCAGATGCTGGACACGGACACTCTGAGCTACGGGGAATCCATCTCGCTGACCCGGGACGGCGAGCTGGTGCCGGCGATCATGCTCGCCAAAGGCGACGCCGTCACCCTGGACCCGCGACAGGACCTGCGGCCCGGAGAGCGCTACACCCTTACCCTGGGGCCGTCGATCCGCGGCTTCCAGGGCGCCGCCCTGGCCGGCGGCGGGCTGCAGCGCAGCTGGGTGGCGCGGGATTCCCGGCCGCGCACGGTGATGGTCCAGGAGACGCCGCCGGCGTCCGGCCGTGGCGACGACCCCTGCGCCGACCCGGATGGCCGCCGCTCCAGGCTCACCGGCCAGGCGATGAACTGCGTACCCATCGAGGCGGTGCTGCTGGGCGACGGCGACGCCACCCAACAGAGCGGCAACGTGTTCACCGAACTGGCGTTCCTGCCGCACTACCCGGACGTGTCGCCGCTGCGCATTCCGCGCGGCAGCCTGCTCACCGGCAGCAACGTTAAAGTGAAGGTGGCCGGCGCGGTGTCGGCGGGCATCGAAACCGGCGACATCGCCGTGACGTTTTTGTCCGACGCCAGCGGTTACCTGCTGCCCAACCCGTTCAGCCGGCGCCCGGAGGCGCCCCGCCAGGTGCGTCTGTTCATGGACGTGGCGATGACGGCGGAAAACCCGGAGGCCAACGGCGCGCTCAGCCAGACCCTGCTGCAGGTGGAGCTGGTGGGCGTCGCCAAGGTGGAGGGCCCGCGCCTGGTGATCGACGCCCTGGGCGTGGTGGAGCCGGAAGTGCTCGGCCAGGAGACCGCCTTCGGCCTGCTCAGTCTGCACACCGAATCCTACCCGGACCAGAACAACGCCCCGCCGCCGATACCGGATACCCGGGCGCCCTTCCTGCAATCCACCATGCCGATGGCGGAGGACGGCCTGGCCGCCACGGTGCAGCCCGGCGACGCCCTGGTGATGAACTTCAGCGAGCCGCTGGACCCGGAGAGCCTGGAGCAGGCGCTGTCGCTCACCCGCGAGGGCGCCGACGAGCCCTTCGACTGGTCGCTGGACGGCGCCTCGGTTGTGGTGCGCCCGCACCAGCCGCTGCAACCCGGCGACCGCTACACCCTGGCGGTGAGCGACCGCGCCACCGACCTGGCCGAGCCCGCCAACCCGGTGCAGCCGGCCAGCCGCACCTTCCGGCTGCCGGCGCTGGTCGGCGACCCGGTGGCGCCGGTGCTGATCACCACCTACCCCGGCTTCCCCTGCGCCGTGGACAAGGCCAGCTGGCATATCGCCGAAGGCGACCACGGCCGCTGCCGGGGCGGGCGCGCCGACGACGATCACCTGCCGGTGCCGGCCTTGCCCGCCGACCGGCCGATCCGGGTGACACTGTCCCAGGACATCGACCCGGCCTCCGTGCGGCTCGGCGACACCTGCGGCAGTGGCAGCTTCCGCGTCGAGCGGGTGGCCGTGGACGGCGACGGTAACCCGGTGGCCAGTCCGGACGGCGACAAGCGCAAGTACCAGTGCGAAGCGGTCGTGCCCGGCCGTCTGAAGGTCGAGGCCCGCACCCTCACCTTCATCCCCGACCGGCCCTGGGAAGACGGCGCCGCCTACCGCTACACCCTGCAATCGGTGAACCGCGCCTCCGGGCAGCAACCGGACGACTGTGTCTCCGGCGAAGCGATCTGCTCGCAAGCCGGCAAGCGCCTGCAGACCGCTCTGCTGGAAGGCCCGGAGCCGGACTGGGGCGGCCCGGACCTGGAGATCCATTTCCGCGGCGCGCCGGTCACCGACAGCGTGTTCCAGGCGCTCAACAACCTGCCCACCGCGGACGTCAACGCCAACGGCTTCTTCGACGACGGCGAACCCGGCTACGGCGACGGCGAGCCGACGGTCAATACCACCCGCCTGGAAGTGCTCGGCGGCAGCACCCTGACCCAGAACCCGCGCCTCGCCTGCGACACGCCGGAGCGCTGCGACATCCAGGTGGTGGGCGCGTTGAACTCCGAAGTGATCGGCCCCGGCGAATACGACGACCCGCGCACCGAGCAGCAGGAACGCCTGCCGGCGGTACGCGTGGGCCTCTACCCCACGCAGATCCTCGCCTCCTCGGTAACGGTGAAAGCGGATGTGCTGATCGAAGGCGGCATCCCCATCGAAAGCCCCACCGGCACCCAGGTGATGCGCATGCGCCACCCCGAGGACGGCGGCCTGATCCCGGGCTGGATCGTGGCCACCGACCAGGGTCCGGAATTCCGCGCCGACGTGGACATCTACCTGGATGCGCCCTACCTGGAAGCGCCGCTGGGCGGCCAGCACAACCAGCACAGCTACCCGCTGACCATGGAGCTCACCGGCCCGGTGACCTTCCTGCCCAACGGGCGCATGGTGATCAACCAGGTGAACGGCAACGTGATTCCGATCTCCGTGGAACTCACCGAGCTGCTCGGCTTCCTGGGCGCCAGCATCCATCTGCAGATCCCCGCCGGCGCGGTGAAACTTCAGTACCTGGGGGTGCCGCTCAAACGCTGAGCGGCATTATTGACCCTGCTCAATATTGCCCCCGGCGCGCTTCGGTAGCATGGTAGAAGGACAACACGCAGAAGGAGTCCACCATGAGTGAATATGGCGCCACCGTTGCCTGGCACTTGCCGCCGCAGGCCAGCTTCGACTACGAAACCTTCGACCGTTCCCATGAATGGACCTTCGCCGGCGGCGAGGTGGTGCAGGCTTCCGGCTCACCGGAATACTTCGGCACCGCCTCGCGGGTGAACCCGGACGAAGCGGTGATCGCCGCCACCGCCAGCTGCCACATGCTCACCTTCCTGTCGATCGCCGCCAAGCAGCGTCTGCGCGTGCTCAGCTATGTGGACCGGCCCCACGGCGTGGTGGAGAAGAACGCCGAAGGCCGCTTCGCGATCACCCGCATCAACCTGCGCCCCAAGGTGGTGTTCGAGGAAGACATCGATCCCGCCGCGCTGGCCAAGCTCCACGACAGCGCCCACCGCAACTGCTTCGTCGCCAACTCCCTGCGCTCGGAAGTCACCGTCGAGCCGGAATCCTGAGTTCCGGCCCGGGAACGCCGTGACCGGCCGGCCACGGCCGGACGGCGACCCCCGGGGCGGGAGCGGTTAAAATACCCTTTTGTGTCCAGCCAAAAGGGTCAGTCATGCTCGATCAGAACGAAATCGATCTGTTCCGCGATAACGTCCGCAAATTCCTCGAAAAGGAAGTGGCGCCCCACTACGACCAGTGGGAAAAGGACGAAAAACTCCCCCGCGACCTCTGGAACCGCATGGGCGAAAACGGCCTGCTGTGCGTTGACGTCCCGGAACAATACGGCGGTTTCGGCGCGGACTTCCGCCTCTCCGCGATCATGGTGGAAGAAGCCTCGCGCATGGGCTTCGGCGCCCTGGCCTCCAACCTGTCCGTGCACTCGGACATCGTCGCGCCCTACATCCTCCACCTGGGCACGGAAGAGCAGAAACAGACCTGGCTGCCGAAGATGGTCAGCGGTGAAGCCGTGGGCGCCATCGGCATGACCGAGCCCGGCGCCGGCTCCGACCTGCAGGGCATGAAAACCCGCGCCGAAAAAGACGGCGACGGTTACGTGATCAACGGCCAGAAAACCTTCATCACCAACGGCCAGCACTGCGACGTCATCGTGCTCGCCACCAAAACCGACCCCAACGCCGGCGCCAAGGGCATGACCCTATTCACCGTCGACACCAGCCTGCCCGGCTTCGCCCGCGGCCGGAACCTGGAAAAGATGGGCCACCACGCCGCCGACACCTCCGAGCTGTTCTTCGAGAACGTCAAAGTCGGCGCCGACCAGATCCTCGGCGGGGAAGGGCGCGGCTTCGCTAACCTGATGAACGAACTGCCCCGCGAACGCCTGATTCTGGCGCTCGGCGCCGTCGCCGCCTGCGAAGGCATGATCGACCGCACCATCGCCTACACCCAGGAACGCCAGGCCTTCGGCCAGTCGATCAGCAAATTCCAGAACACCCGCTTCGTCCTCGCCGACCTGCACGCCCAGGTGCAGGTCAACAAAGCGTTCTGCGAACAATCCATAGAGCAGTACGACCGCGGCGAACTCAGCACCACCAACGCCTCCATCGCCAAGCTCACCACCACCGAACTGCAAGGCAAGGTGGCGGACCAGTGCCTGCAGCTCTTCGGCGGCTACGGCTACATGCAGGAATACCCGATCTCCCGCGACTTCGTCGACGCGCGCATCCAGCGCATCTACGGTGGCACCAGCGAGATCATGAAGGAGATTATCGCCCGGGATATTTTGGGGCGGTGATCGGTAGAGGCTTGCTGACCGCAAGCCTCAGCTTCAATCGTATCAAGAACGCGGCTTCGGCCGCGTTTTTTGTGCATTCGCGCCAGCGATTGGATCGGTTTGTCACGCCCGAGAATTTCTGATTCTATTTCAAGCAATTGGAATCGGGTTACAGGATATGACGCGCGCGTGGCCTAATGCCTGTTAGATTTTTCTTAGAGACTTCATATGGAATCAAAAGACTTACACGGATTTGCTTCTGATCGGCCGATTACGAAAGTCGAAGACGACTTGTTGGGACGGTCAGGATTTTCCGCTGACTTGGCTAACGCGATGGCGAGTTGGCATGGAAATGATAGCTTGGTAGTCGCCTTACATGGTGACTGGGGCTCCGGTAAGTCTTCCATTAAAAATATGGCCCTATCTCGACTAGACGGCATAACGGAGAAAAAGCCTAATGTCATTGAGTTTTCCCCATGGGAATGGGCGGCTCAAGACAAAATAACGGCGTCTTTTTTTCAAGAAGTTTCGAGATCAATTGGTCGCACAGATAAAAGCGAATCTGGGAAAAAATTGGCGGCGACTCTAAAAAAATATGGCCGCTACCTTAATACGGGCGAAACAGTAGCCTCTGGTTTCTCAGCGGCTCTCCCTACACTGTTTGTGATCGCAACCGTTGTAGGCGTTGGCGGGAATTTTTTAAACGAAGCTTGGGTAAACGACGTTAGCGCCGCTATTATTCTAGTTTTAGGCGGGTGGGCCGCAGCATTGAAATGGGGCAAAGGTTTGCTCGATAAATTAAGTGGAAATGCTGAAGAAACCGCAAAAGAAAAAGAACAAAGCCTAAGTGAGATAAGGCAGGAATTGACAGACATATTACTTAAAAGAGAATCGCCTCTAATCGTGGTGATGGATGACTTGGATAGGCTGACTTCGCCTCAGCTAAGAATGGTTTTTCAACTTATAAAAGCAAACTTAGAGTTTCCAAATGTTGTTTTTCTCCTACTATTTCAGCGAGATCTCGTAGAAGACAAGATGAATGACGGCGCACAACAGGGTCGAGATTATCTAGAAAAAATAATTCAAGTGCCGTTTGATATACCAAGAATAGAAACCACAAGACTTCATAGTCTATTGTTTAATAAATTAGATAAAATTATCGAGCAAGATAAATCAGCTAAAAATATGTTTGACTCCGGTCGATGGGGGAATTTGTTCCACGGTGGCCTCAAAGAATATTTTGACAATTTGAGAAGTGTTTACAGGTATACGTCAACTTTATCGTTCCACTTTACGTTGCTAAAAGGTAAGAGTGCTTTTGAGGTTAACCCTGTGGACCTTATAGCAGTTGAGTGCTTAAGGGTATTTGAGCCCGATGTTTATAGGGAAATCAGGCGAGCAAAAAAGATATTCACAAAGAATGGCTCCGATAGATATGGGCGAAGTAAAGAATCTATTTCCACTTTAGTAAGCGGTATATTGGACAAAGCCTCCGCAGGAAAACGAGAACCAGTAGAAGAAATTGTAGAGCAGCTATTTCCAACAATTGAATGGGCTTTAGGCGGTACACAATATTCAGAAGGTTTTGCCAGTACGTGGTTGAGGGAAATGAGGATTTGTCACCCTTCAAATTTTGATAAATATTTTCAGTTTTCCATTCCAAGTGGTGAACTTTCAAACTCAGATCTACGCGAGATGCTTGATCTTACCTCCGATTCTGAAAGGTTTTCGGCGTTTATCTTATCGCTTAAAGAGCGTGGGATTTTGAAGAATGCTCTATCGCAATTTGAATCATTCACAGATGAGGTTCCATTAGATAACGCTCATAACTATATTAAAGGTATCCTAGATATTGGTGATAAGATCGATCATGAATCGACCGGGTTTACTTTTTTCAGCTCTAACACACATGCGGTAAGGCTTGTCGTCTGGCTCCTGAGACGTATTGATGATTTGGAAGAAAGAGGAGAGCTTTTGCTTAACTGCTTTAAATCATCAAACGGTATCTCTATTGTTGAACATATTTTACAAGCTGATGAAAACCGAAGAGAAAAGTCTGATGCAAATCAAATTCTTCGAGACGTCGAATTCGAACTTCTTAAAAAAGAATTCGTAAGGAAACTGGATGATATGTCTATCAATTATCCTGACGAACTTTTCAACCACGAACATTTAGTTTCATTTTTGTACAGGTGGAAACGTTGGGGTGATGAGGCTAAAGTTATCGACTGGTTAGAAATTCAGACACAGAGTGCCGAGGGCTGTGTTAATCTGCTGAAAAAGTTTGTAAATAAGTCATCTTCCCAAGCTATGGGAGACTACGTGATAAATATTAGCACGTACATCAAGCTGGAAAATATTGAGGAATTTTTAGAAATCGGGCCAATACAAGAAAAAGTGTGTGAACTTAACGAAACTAATCTTGATCCTGAATCACAGGAAGCGCTGAGAGCTTTTCGAGTGGCACTGGAAAACAGGGAAAAAGGAATCACTGATGATTGGTGATGAATCTAACAAGGCGCTGCTATTGAAAATTTTCTCTCTGGCGCTCCCAAATTTTTGCAGAGCGCGGCGTTATACGGCAAGAATGTTGTGATGTATACGATTGATATTCCTCTTAATGAGGATGGGATATTGGATAAGATATCAAAGCCAGATTTGCCAAAATACGGGATATATGTGGTTCGAAATGGTCGAGAAGTAATTCGAATTGGAGAAAGTTCTTCTGGTTTTGATCGAATATCAAAAGGGTTTAGGCAAAAACTCCGTCATATTCGTAAAGGCAGGGATAAGAAAAATTACCTCGCGTACTCGTGGCGGGATAATTACAGAAATACCACGTTAAATGTAGATTACTTTACCCTCGAAGCCGAACCATTTTCAGAAAACCATATTCGTCGAGCCCTTGAGGCAGAGATCACGTTCCAATTTCGCATTGCTATGCGATCGTGGCCACGAAATATGAGTGAGATCCATTTCTTGGAACGTTACAGAGAAAATGTTGTTTTAGTAGCTAAAGCTGCTGAAGTGATGAAGCACTATGGGCATAAATATAATGTAGCCGTATAACAAGCCAATGCACGCGGAGCCAGCTGCGTTGCGCAATTATTTGTGGTGTCGCTGCGCTCCATTACACCACAAAAATTGCTCCACTCCGCTGGCCCGGTGATTGGGGCGTTATGTTTCTAGGAGACTGCATTGGACCTTTGTATCACCATAAGCGAAATAAACTGGTCACTAACGAAAGATGTAGTCTCAATTATCGGTACGACTGGTGCTCTTAGTATTGGTGGGCTTGGGCTGTTCACTTGGAGGAGGCAGCTTCGGGGGACAAGTGAGTACGAGGTTGCAAAGAAAGCCATACTAAAGACATACCAAGTCCAGCAAGCGCTTCAGTCCGTGAGGAATCCAATGCTCTATCTTAGCAAGGAGGAAGTCGAAGCTGGTCGTCGACTTGAAGAAGAGCAACGAATTTACAGCGAGCGAATGACTTACCTCAATGAAAAATGGGCAGAGCTACAAACGATTCGTCTTGAGACGAAAGTTATTTGGGGTAGAGAGGCGCAGGATAGTTTTAATGAAATTCAAAAGCGAATCGGAGATCTCCGGGGAGCGATTTGGCTTCATTTTTGGATGAAAGGTGCCTATGCGGAGTCAGGGGCTACTGTAGATAATAGCGCAGAGCGAGTCAGAGAGAATGACAAGATTGTCTATTTTATGTCTGAAGAAGATGAGTTTAGTCAAAAAATAGCTGAATCTGCGGCAAACGTTGAAAATTTCTTTGGGCCAAAAGTTAGAACTAAATAAAAATAATAAGGCTAGCCACAGCGACGCTTTTCCGTTCCGGCTGCCCGGTATGCGGCATCTTGCGGTTCAGGCATCCAAGCGGCCCCACGCCGCAGGAGTTACGCGAAGGGGTCCAGCCGTTTGGCGGGTGGGCCGTCAACGTGAGGTGTTTGGAAGGCTTGGATGTGGAGACTATTCCCGAGAGAAAAATCCGCGGGAGTAGAATCGAACATGACGCCTGAGCGCGTACAGTTCGTACGCACCTAATCCGTGGCGGCCGCCGGCGCCATGATGGTCCCCTGCGCCACCGCGCACAGGGTTTCCGAGCCGTCCTCGGCCACCGAGAACAGGTCGCAGCGGCACACCGCCGCCTGGCGGCCTGAGCTTTCCACACGGGCGCGGGCGACCAGGATGTCGCCCTTGGCCGCCTTCGTGTAGTTGATTTTGAACTCCAGGGTCAGGCCGTCGCCGTACAAGGAGCCGCCGGCGAAGGTCAGGGCGTTGTCGGCGAGATAGCTGAGTATCCCGCCGTGGGGGCGGCCGTGTTGCTGCAGAAACTCCGGGCGCAGGGCCAGGGAAAGCTGGGCCTCCCCTTCCACGAAACGGTCCAGGCGGGCGCCCAGGAAGCGGCTGAACGGCTGCGCCGCCAGGACGCGCTCGCCGAGGGCCTGCATGTCTTGCGGTGTCATGGCGACTCCTCCAGAATGGCAATTAGAATATTATTCTAGAATAAGGTTCTAACATGAGCGAAGCAAGTCCAGGCCGGCCCCGCGCCGGCGCCCGGGAGCGTGTACTGGCGGCGGCACTGGCCTGCGCCACCGAAAGCGGGATGGATGCGGTCACCATCGATGCGATTCGCCTCCGCAGTGGCGTCAGCGTGGGCAGCCTTTATCACCACTTCGGCGACAAGCAGGGCGTGTTCGCGGCCCTGTTCGTGGCCGGGGTGGAGCATTTCGGTGAGATTGCGATGGCGGCCATGGCCAAGGGGGATTCCGCCGAGGCGGGCTTGCGTGCTCTGGTGGAGGATTATCTGGACTGGATCGTGGCGCACCCGGACTGGGCACGTTTCCTGCTCGCCGCTCGCCCCCGCCTGGAGAGTGCGGCCGGACCATTACTGCGCGACGCCAACGGCCGCTACTTCACGGCCTTGCGGGACTGGCTGAAACGCTGGCCGGAGACCCGCCATCTGGCGGGACGTCCCGCTCTGGTGCTGGCCCTGGTGTTCGGTCCGTTGGATTACTTGGTTCGGCCCTGGCTGGACGGGCTGATGCCGGCCAGTCCCCTGGAGCATCGGGACGCGTTGGCGGACGCTGCAGTGCGGGCGTTACTGGGCGGGTAAGAGTGGGTCAGGCTGCATCCCGCTTGGCAATAGCGCGCAGCACCAGCCGGCACTGGTTGTCGCCGTATTCGCGGATGTCGGCGGCGGCCTGCTCGGCGTTGCGGGCAAGCACGTTTTCCAGCAGCCGCTGGAAGATCTTCAGTGACATGTCGAATTCGGTGGTGTCTTCCTGCAGGGCGATGTACGAAAAGCGCTTGAGCAGGGGCACCAGGTCTTCGATGTCGTCGGCCAGGTAGCGGTTGCGGGCGAAGCGGGCGGTGGCCATTTCCACGAAGCGGAAGGCCACCTGGTGGGCGCCGGGCATGTCGGCGTTGCGGTAGTGGCGCTCCAGCTCGGGCAGCATCATGGCCAGATCCTCGATCTCGCCGGGTTTCCAGTCCCGGGCGGCCTGGGCGGCCAGGTGGGAGAGCAGCAGAAACAGGAAGTTATACAGGTCGCGGACCTCGCTTTCCGTGACCTCGCACACTCGCGCGCCCCGGCGCGGTTGCAGGCGGATCAGGTGGCGCTTTTCCAGCAGCCTGAAGGCCTCTCGAAGTGAGTTAGTGCTCACATCAAGCTCTTTGGCGAGCTCCGCTTCCGGCAGCTTTTCGCCGGGCGCGAGGTCGCCGCGCACGATGCGCTCGCTCAGGTGTTCGGCGATCTGTTCACTGAGACTCACTGCTTTCAGCGACATGGGGCTCCTCCGGGTTCTGGTGGCTATTATCCGCGCACTTTCCTTCTGTGTCACGAATTGAGTTGTTTGACAATTCAAGAATTGCTGTTAATGTTGCCATCGAAGAATGACAAAGTAACGGCTGTGTCGGTCGGATCTGTCCGCCCGACCGCCTGCTGGCTAAAGACAGAGCCTGGCGAGGACCACGGCCAGGGAGGAGACGAACCATGTTCGCGAAAATGCATTCCGATACCATGCTGAAGCTTAAGAAGTGGGGTTATCTGGCCTTCTGGGCGGCGGTGCTGCCGTTGCTGCCCCTGAGCGCCTTCATCGGCCGCGAGTCGGGCACCCAGGACTATTGGGCCTGGTTCCTGTATTTCGTGGTGTTCGGCATCATTCCGGTGCTCGATTACATCATCGGCAAGGACCCGTCCAACCCGGACGAGCACCAGCAGGTGCCTTCCATGAGCCAGGAGCGCATCTACACCAGTGCGCTGTTCCTGATGGGCTTTATCTGGCTGGGCGTGCTGTTCTTCGCCGGCTGGGTGTTCGTGAACAACGACTACTCTCTGCTCGGCCAGCTGGGCTGGATTGTCTCCATCGGCACGGTGGGCGGCATCATCGCCATCAACCTGGGCCATGAGTTCGTGCACAAGGATCCCAAGCTGGAGAACTGGATGGGCGGCTTGCTGCTCTCCTCGGTGACCTACGCCGGCTTCAAGGTGGAGCACGTCCGTGGCCACCACGTGCATGTGTCCACCCCGGAAGACGCGTCCTCGTCCCAGTACAACCAGGGCCTGTACGAGTTCCTGCCGCGCGCCTTCAAGCACAACTTCCTGAACGCCTGGAAGCTGGAAAAGCAGTATCTGGAGCGCAAGGGTAAGAAGAACATCAGCCGCCACAACGAGCTGATCTGGTGGTATTCGATCTCCGCGCTGTTCGCGGTGGCCTTCGGTCTGGCGTTCGGCTGGATGGGCGTGCTGTTCTTCCTGGCGCAGAGCTTCGTGGCCGCCTTTACCCTGGAAGTGATCAACTACATTGAGCATTACGGCCTGCACCGCCGGGTCACCGACAAGGGCCGCTACGAGCGGGTGACCCCGGCGCACAGCTGGAACTCCAACTACCTGCTCACCAACCTGGCGCTGTTCCAGCTGCAGCGGCACAGCGACCACCACGCCTACGCCAAGCGCCGTTACCAGGTGCTGCGTCACTACGAAGAGAGCCCGCAGCTGCCGGGCGGTTACGCCGCCATGTACGTGCTGGCGCTGGTGCCGCCGCTGTGGAAGAAAGTGATGAACCCCCGTGTGGAAGCCTACTACGAGGGGGAGATGGACCAGCTGTTCCGTGGCGAACGACGGGTCAACAACATCGCCTGATTTCTGCTCGGGACGAGCGATTCGACCCCTTTTGCCCCGCTACCCCGCGGGGCTTTTTTTGGGGTTCCCTTTAGCGCGTTCAGTCGCCGGTGAAGTCCGGCGCGCGCTTGTCGATAAAGGCCTGCACCGCTTCCTGGTGGTCGGAGGTGGAGTGGGCCAGAGCCTGCATGGCGGCGGACATTTCCAGCAGGGCGTCCAGGCGCAGGGAGCGGCCGGCCCACAGCAGCCGCTTGGTCATGCGCACCGCCTGGGTGGGGTTCACGGCGATGCGTTGCGCCAGGGCGCGGGCTTCGTCGAGAAGCTGGTCGTCGGGCACCACCCGGGACACCAGGCCGCAGGCCAGCGCTTCGTCCGCTTTAACGCGGTCGCCGGTGAGCGCCATCTCCGCCGCCTTGGAAAAGCCCACCACCCGCTGCAGCAGCCAGGCGCCGCCGTCGCCGGGAATGATGCCCAGCTTCACGAAGCTCTCCGCGAACCAGGCGCTTTCGCCGGCGATGCGCAGGTCGCACATGCAGGCCAGGTCGCAGCCGGCGCCCACCGCCGGGCCGTTCACCGCCGCGATCACCGGCACTTCCAGCTTCTCGAACGCCAGCGGAATGCGCTGGATGCCCTGTTTGTAGTTGAGCCGGGTCTTGGCCGGGCGGGCGTCGTTGAGGCCGCCGGCGGCGCCCATCTTCTTGACGTTGCCGCCGCTGGAGAAGGCGCTGCCGGCGCCGGTGAGGATCGCCACGCGGGCGTCCGGGTCGGTTTCCAGCCGCTCCAGCGCCGTCAACAGCGCCTCGATCATGTCGTCGTCGGAGATCGGGTTGCGGGTCTCCGGGCTGTTCAGGGTGAGGGTGACGATGCCGTCGTCGCGCTGGTACTGGATCAATTCGCTCATGGGAACTCCATGCTAATGTTGGATGGGTAAATAATAACGACCCATCGGGAGAGCCTAATTCAATGAGCCGCGATACGTCTGCCTCCTCTACCGGCCGGGTGATCCTGCCCGCCCCGGACCTGGACTGGCTGGCCCTGCACCAGGAGCCGATTCTGGAACCGGAGCGGGCCATCATCGACCCGCACCACCACCTTTGGGACGCGCCCCGCCCGCGCTACCTGCGCGATGACATCGAGCGCGATCTGGCCGCCGGCCACGACGTGCGCGCCACGGTGTTCGTGGAGTGTTCCGAAGGGTACTACAGCGACGGTGACGAGGCGCTGCGCCCGGTGGGCGAAACCGTGTTCGCCGAGGGCGTGGCCGCCGCCACCGGCGGGCGGGTCTGCACGGGAATCGTCGGCTATACGGATCTGCGCCAGGGCGCGGCGGTGAAGGACGTGCTGGAGGCCCACCTGGAAGCCGGCAAGGGCCGTTTCCGGGGTATCCGCCAGTCCAGCGTCTGGGACCCGGACCCCAACATCCGCACCACCCGCCGGGTGCTGCCGGCGGGCCTGCTGCTGGACCAGGACCTGCGCCGCGGTTTCGCCGAGCTGGCGCCGCTGGGGCTGAGCTTTGATTGCTGGAACTACTTCCACCAGATCGACGACCTCACCGACCTGGCGCGGGCCTTCCCGGAGACCACGATCGTGCTGGACCATGTCGGCGGCGTGCTGGGCGTGGGCGATTACGCCGGCCGGGGCGAGCAGGTGTTCAGCGAGTGGCGCCGCGCCATCGAGGCGCTGGCCGCCTGCCCCAATGTGTCGGTGAAGCTGGGCGGGCTGGGCATGCACAGCTGCGGCTTCGAACTGGATCAGCGGCCCCGGCCGCCCTCTTCCCGGGAACTGGCCGACCTGTGGCGGCCCTGGTTCCAGGTGTGCGTGGACGCCTTCGGCGTGGAGCGCGCCATGTTCGAGAGCAATTTCCCGGTGGACCAGCTGTCCTGTTCCTACGCGGTGCTGTGGAACGCCTTTAAACGGCTGGCCGGGGCGTGCTCCGAGGCGGAGAAGCAGGCGCTGTTTTACGACACCGCCAAGCGCGTCTACCGGCTCGACGTGCCCTGAGCTACTGGCGCCAGAACAGCGGCGTGAACAGCACCAGGAAGGTGAAGATCTCCAGGCGGCCGAGCAGCATCAGCAGGGTCATCATCCACTTGGCTTCGTCGGTGATGTTGGCGAAGCCGCCGCCCACCTGACCGATGCCCACGCCCAGGTTGTTGATCGACGCGGCCACCGCGCTCACCGCGGTGGTCAGGTCCATGCCGGTCGTGGTGAACAGCAGGGTGAAGATCACCGACAGGGTAATATACACGCCGACAAACCCCCACACCGCCTGCAGCACCCGATCGTTGACCACATGCTTGCCAAAACGCAGCGCGAACACGCCGTTGGGGTAAATCAACCGGCGCAGTTCGCGGATGCTGTGGCGGAATACCAGCGCGGCGCGGACCACTTTCATGCCCGCCGCCGTGGAGCCGGCGCAGCCCCCGATAAAGCTGGTGAATACCAGCAAGAGCGGAATAAAACCCGGCCAGGCCGCGGCGTTGGTGCTGGTCAAGCCGGTGCCGGTGCCGAACGACGCCACCTGGAACGCCGCGTGGCGGGTGGCTTCCCCGGGGGCTTCATGAACGCCGAAAACCAGCAGGCCGCCGCCCACCATCAGCATGTAGAGGAGCATCAGGCCGAGAAAGAAACGGCATTCCGGGTCGCGCATGTAGGCGAGCAGGCTCTTGCCGCGCCACACCGCGAAATGCAGCGCGAAACTAATACCGCCGATCAGCATGAACACGGTGGCGATAATGTCGATGGGCGTGCTGTTCCAGTACGCCATGGACGCATCGTGGGTGGAGAAGCCGCCGGTGGAAACAGTGCTGAAACTGTGGCAAATGGCATCGAACACAGTCATGCCGGCCAGCCAGTAGGCCAGCGCGCAGGCGATGGTGATGGCCAGGTAGACGTACCACAGCGCCTTGGCGGTTTCGGCGATGCGCGGCGTCAGCTTGGACTCCTTCATCGGGCCGGGGATTTCCGCCTTGTACAGCTGCATGCCACCAATGCCCAGCATCGGCAGGATCGCCACCGCCAGCACGATAACGCCCATGCCGCCCAGCCACTGCAGTTGCTGGCGGTAGAACAGCATTGATCTGGGCAGATCGTCCAGGCCCGAGAGCACCGTGGCACCGGTGGTGGTGAGGCCGGAAACGGATTCGAACACCGCATCGGTAAAGCCCACCGGCACCGCCTCGGAGATCAGCATCGGCAGCGCGCCGATCACCCCCAGCACCGACCAGAACAGGGTCACCACCAGGAAGCCGTCGCGCACCTGCAGCTCCGCGCGCTGGCGGAAGAACGGCAGCCACAGCGCCAGCCCCAGCAGCATGGAGATGGTGAACGACACCAGGAAGGGCCCTTCACTGCCGTCCCGGTACAGATAGGCCACCGCCACCGGCGGCATCATGGTGAAGCTGAAGACCACCAGCAGCAGGCCCAGAATCTTCGAGATCAGCGCGAAGTGCATGGGCAGGGTCCCCTAGAAGAACGTGAAACCAACTTGGAACAGTTTTTCCACGTCCCGAATGCGGCGTTTGTCGATCAGGAACAGAATCACGTGGTCGTCCGGCTCGATGACGATATCGTCATGGGCGATCAGCACCTTCTCGCCGCGCACCACGGCGCCGATGGTGGTGCCCTCCGGCAGATCGATGTCCTCAATGGCGCGGCCCACCACCTTGGAGGACTTGGCGTCGCCGTGGGCGATCGCCTCGATGGCCTCGGCGGCGCCCCGGCGCAGGGAGTAGACGTTGACCACGTCGCCGCGCCGCACATGGGTGAGCAGGCTGCCGATGGTGGACTGCTGTGGCGAGATGGCGATGTCGATGTCGTGGCCCTGCACCAGATCCACATAGGCCGGGTTGGCGATCAGCGTCATCACCTTGCGTGCGCCGAGGCGCTTGGCCAGCAGCGAGGCCATGATGTTGGCTTCGTCGTCGTTGGTCAGCGCGCAGAACACGTCGGTGTTCTCGATGTTGGCCTTGAGCAGTTCGTCGCGGTCGGTGGCCAGGCCCTGCAGCACCACGGTGTGGCCCAGCCGCTCGCCAAGCCATTCGGCCCGCTGCGGGGAGCGCTCGATGATTTTCACGTTGTAGCGGTGCTGGATGCTCTTCGCCAGCCGGTAGCCGATGTTGCCGCCGCCGGCGATCAGCACCCGCTTGTAGTTGTGCTCCAGGCGGCGCAGCTCGCTCATCACCGCGCGGATGTCGTTCTTGGCGGCGATGAAGAACACTTCGTCATCGGCTTCGATGACGGTGTTGCCCTCGGGAATGATCGGCCGGTTGCGCCGGAAGATCGCCGCCACCCGGGTGTCCACGTTGGGCATGTGCTTGCGCAGCTCGCGCAGTTCGTTGCCCACCAGCGGGCCGCCGTAATAGGCGCGCACCGCCACCAGCTGCACGCGGCCGGTGGCGAAGTTGACCACCTGCAGGGCGCCGGGGTGCTCGATCAGCCGCTTGATGTAGTCGGTGACCACCTGCTCCGGGCTGATGATCACGTCGATGGGAATGGCGTTTTCGTTGAACAGCTTGTCCGCGCGGCTGGTGTAGTGGGCGGTGCGGATACGGGCGATCTTGGTGGGGGTGCGAAACAGCGTGTAGGCCACCTGGCAGGCGACCATGTTGACCTCGTCGGAGTTGGTCACGGCGATCAGCATGTCGGCGTCTTCGGCGCCGGCTTCCTTGAGCACCCAGGGATAGCAGCCCATGCCGAGCACGGTGCCAATGTCCAGACGGTCCCCCAGTTCCCGCAAGCGTTCGCCGTCGATGTCGATGACGGTGATGTCGTTGCGTTCCCCCGCCAGGTTCTCCGCCAGGGTGCCGCCCACCTGGCCGGCACCGAGAATGATGATCTTCATGATCGCTGGTCGGTCACCTTGTTGTCGTCGGCCGCCCCGCGTTTATGCAGGCAGGCCAGATAAAAGCCGTCGGGCCCGTTATCCCGTGTCAGCAGTTGCCATCCCGCCGCCACCGGGGCGGCGTCGGCCGGCCGCTCGGTGCGGTCCTCGGCGTCGTCGGTGCGCGCCAGGAAGTCCGCGATCTGGCGGTCGTTCTCATCGCGCAGCACCGAGCAGGTGGCGTACACCAGCCGGCCGCCGGGGCGCAGAAGCGGCCATAGTGCATCCAGCATGCGCGCTTGTAAATCCACCAAGGGTGGCAGGTCGGTGCGCCGGCGGTGCCATTTCACGTCCGGCTGGCGGCGCAGAATACCGCTGGCGGAACAGGGCGCGTCGAGCAGGATGGCGTCGAAGGGTTCGCCGTCCCACCAGGCGGCCGGCTCGGCGGCGTCGCCCTGTAACAGCTCCGCTTCCGCGCCGATGCGGCGCAGGGCGTCGCGCACCCGGTCCAGACGGCGCGCGGACAGGTCCAGGGCGGTGACCCGGGCGTTGGGAAACGCTTCCAGAATCTGGCCGGTCTTGCCGCCGGGGGCGGCGCAGGCGTCCAGCACCCGGCCGCCGTCCGGCGCCGCCAGCTGTTCCACCGGCAGCTGGGCGGCCTCGTCCTGCACCGAGAAGCCGCCGCTGTCGAAACCGGGCAGCTGCGACACCGGGCGCGGCGGCGACAGGTAGAGGCTCCACGGCGACAGATCGCCGGGCCGGGCGCCGTCGCCGAGCGCGGCCAGGGCCTGTTCGCGGCTCTGCTGGCGGCGGTTCACGCGCAGGGTGAACGGCGGCGGCGCCAGGGCCGCCCGGGCCAGGTCGTCGGCCTGTTCCGGCCAGTCCTGCTGGAACGACCGCCACAGCCAGCCGGGCAGTGAATAGCGCACCGCCGGGTCGTAGTCGGCGAACACCCGCGCCGGGTCCAGGCCGTCGGCCTTGCGCAGCAGGGCGTTGATCAGGCCGCTGGCCCAGCCCGCTTTCAACTGGCGGCAGAGCTCCGGGTAGGCGTTCACCACCGCGTGGGCCGGGCGCTCCGTGAACCACAGTTCATAGAGGCCGCACAGCACCGCCAGGCGCACCGCCTGGGCCTTGGGCTTGAGGGGCTTGTCGAGCTGGCCGTTGAGCCACTGATTGAGCGGCCGCAGGTGGCGGCAGACGCCGAAGCAGAGGTCGCGCATCAGGCCGCCGGCGGCGCCGTCGGGCACGCCCCGGGCAAGCACTTCGCGGAGGCTGGCGCCGTCCCCCTCGCCGGGCAGTACCCGCTCCAGGGCGCGCACCGCCGCCAGCCGGGGATCCGGCGCCTTACTCAAGGGTGGCCCCCGGCTGGAACAGCTCCGGGTGGCCGCGTCGTACCTCGGCCACGGTCATGGGGCGTTTGCCGGGCAGCTGTACCCGACTCAAGAGAACGGCGCCGTCGCCGCAGGCCACGGTCAGGCCATCGTCGCTGACGGTGACGATGCGGCCGGGTTCCGGTTCGCCGGTGTCCGGCACTTCCTCGGCGTCCCAGATCCGCAGGGGCTGGCCGTCGAAGTCCACCCAGGCCACCGGCCAGGGATTGAAGGCGCGCACCCGGTTGACCAGGGCGGCGCCGGGCAGGCGGAAGTCCAGCCGGGCGCCGGCCTTGGTCAGTTTGGCGGCGTAGGTGACGCCGTCCTCCGGCTGCGGCCGGGCCTTTTCCAGGTAGCCGGGCAGATCCTCGAGCACGGTGCTCAGGAGGCGGGCGCCCTGCTCGGCCAGGCGGTCGTGCAGCTCGCCACCGGTCTCGCGGGCGCCGATGGTCAGCGACTCGCTGAGCAGCATCGGGCCGGTGTCCAGGCCGGCGTCCATCTGCATGATGGTGGTGCCGGTTTCCCGGTCGCCGGCCTGAATCGCCCACTGGATCGGGGCGGCGCCGCGCCAGCGCGGCAGCAGCGAGCCGTGCACGTTGACGCAGCCGAGCCGGGGCAGGGCCAGCACCGCGCGGGGGATGATCAGGCCGTAGGCCACCACGATCAGCGCGTCCAGCGCCAGATCGCGCAGCTGGTTCTGAATCTCGTCGGTTTTGAGGGTGTCCGGCTGCAGCACCGGCAGGTCGTGTGTCAGGGCCAGTTTTTTCACCGGCCCGGGCTGCACTTTCTTACCGCGGCCGGCGCCGCGATCCGGCTGGGTGAGCACCGCGGCAACGGTGTGCGGGCCGTCGAGCAGCGCTTGCAGGCTGACGGCGGCGAAATCCGGGGTGCCGGCGAAGGCAAGGCGAAGCGGTTTCAAATCAGTTCTCAGGCCTGTTGGCGGTGTACTTTCTGAAGCTTCTTCTTGATCCGATCACGCTTCAGGCGGGACACATAGTCGACAAAGAGCTTGCCGTTGAGGTGGTCGATCTCATGCTGAATGCAGGTGGCCAGCAGCCCGTCGGTCTCGATCTCGAACGGCTCGCCGTTGCGGTCCAGGGCGTTGATGCGCACCCGCGAGGGGCGCTCCACCTTCTCGTAGAAGCCGGGCACCGACAGACAGCCCTCTTCATAGGGGGCCAGATCCTCGGTGAGGGGCGTGATCTCCGGGTTGATGAACACCTGCGGCTGGTCACGGGTCTCCGACACGTCGATCACCAGAACCCGCTTGTGCACGTTCACCTGGGACGCCGCCAGCCCGATTCCCGACGCCTCGTACATGGTTTCAATCATGTCGTCGATCAGTTTGCGAAGCGCGTCATCCACCGTCTCGACCGGTTTTGCTACCGTGCGAAGGCGTGGGTCTGGGAATTCGAGTATCTCAAGCTTGGCCATGGGGCTCCTGAGTTTTCAAACACTTGGGAAGGTGCTTTAAAGTCGGTTGCTAAATATATGATAGCGTTGCTAATATCCAAAAACGACTGTGCTCGATCCGGGGGTGTGTTCGCCGTTCCGCGGACACCAATAATGATAAAAGGAATCCGCTGATGATGAAATCGCTGCAGCGAATCCTGTACGTGGGGTTGCTGGTGGTGACGTCCGCCGTCATGGCCGACACCATCGCGCTACGAGACGACCATCCTAATGTGTATTACGTCAAAAAGGGCGACACCCTTTGGGACATCAGCGGTCGTTTTCTCGAGAACCCCTGGCAGTGGCCGGAACTCTGGCACGACAACCCGGATATCGACAACCCGCATTTGATCTATCCCGGCGATGAAATCCGCCTATTCTGGCAGGATGGCGAGCCGCGCCTGGCGGTTAACCGGGATAACGTGAAGCGCACCAAACTCTCCGACGGCACCGTCAAGCTGACCCCCCGCGTCCGCGAAGTGGACCGCGACAGCGCCATCCCCGCGATTCCCATGAGCGCCATCCAGAGCTACCTGAAGGACGCCCTGGTGATGGACCGCGACGAGATTCTCGCCGCCCCCTACCTGATCGGCGGACAGGACCGCCGGGTGGTGTTCGGCATGGGCGACACCGTCTACGCCCGGGATCCGGAAGACCGCTTCGCCGACCTGCAGCGCCGCTACGGCATCTACCGGGTGGGCGAGGAATACGTGGACCCGCAGACCCAGGAAGTGCTCGGCTACGAAGCCCGCCGCATCGGCCTGGCCAGCGTCCGCGATCAGGAAGAGGACATGACCACCCTGGAAGTGATCCGCTCCTCCGAGGACGTGCGCGTGGACGACCGCCTGTTCCAGCAGCCGGACCGGGAAGTGCGCGCGGTGCTTTACCCCCATGCCCCCGACGAGAAAATCACCGGCAACATCATTCGTTTCTTCGACCGCATCAACAGCGTGGCGCGCAACGACGTGGTGGTGATCAACAAGGGCGAGCGCGAGGGCATGGAACCCGGCCATGTGCTGGAAATCTTCCAGCAGGGCGAGCTGGTGCGCGACCGCCAGCAGGATGAAATGGTGCGTCTGCCGCGCACCAAGGCCGGCACCCTGGTGCTGTTCCGGGTCCATGAAAAGGTCAGCTACGGCCTGATCATGGAGTCCACCCGGCCGATCTACATGCAGGACATCGTGGAGAGCCCGGAAGGCAGCTACTGATTCGATTCTGAAAACCGTCTAGCACGGCGCACAGGGAGGTGCGCGATGGATGCCCAACTCAAACGGCTGGTGCTGTGCGCCGCCTTTTCACCCTACTCGGCCCTCCTCGGCCGGATATTGCGTGAACACGCCCCCGACGATACCCCGCTGGACCGCTTCCGGTCCTGGCTGCCCAATAAAAACCGCTTGCCGGATCGGCGGCTGCGGCACCCGGAGGACCTGCACGGCCCTCTGACGGCCCTGTCGGGGCTCGGCTGGCGCTGGCTGGCCCTGGGTGACGACGACTACCCGCCGCTGCTGGCGGACCTGCCGGACGCGCCGGGGGTGCTGGCGGTACGCGGTGACCCGGCGGTGCTCGCCGGCCCGCAGCTGGCCATGGTGGGCGCCCGCGCGGCCTCCGCCGACGGCACCGACAACGCCTTCCGCTTTGCCCGCTCGCTGGCCGCCGCCGGCTTCGCCATCACCAGTGGCCTGGCGCTGGGCGTGGACGCCGCCGCCCACCGGGGCGCCCTGGCCGCCGGTGGCACCACCGTGGCGGTGCTCGGCAACGGCCCGGACCGGATCTACCCGCCCCACCACCGCAAGCTGGCGCAGCAGATCATCGAAGGGGGCGGTGTTCTGGTCACCGAGTTCGCCCCCGGCAGCCAGCCGCGCAGGGAGTACTTTCCGGCGCGTAACCGGATTATCAGCGGCCTCAGCTTCGGCACCATCGTGGTGGAAGCGGCGCTGCGCAGCGGCTCGCTGATCACCGCCCGCACCGCCGCCGAGCAGGGCCGCGAGGTGTTCGCCATTCCCGGCTCGCTGCACAACCCGCTCAGCAAGGGCTGCCACCGGCTGCTGCGCGACGGCGCCAACTGGCTGGAGAGCGTCGATGATGTGCTGCACGCCTTCGGCGATTTCCGCCGCACCCTGGAGGACAGCCCGGCGCTGTCGGCGGCCCGCCGCCCGGACGACACCCAGGGTCTGCTGGCGCACTTCACCACCGGCATCAACGGCCTGGACGATCTCGCCAGCCGCAGCGGCCTGCCGATGACCGAACTGGCGGAACAGCTCGCCGACCTGGAGCTGGAAGGCAGGATCAAGCGGGTGCCCGGCGGCTACAGCCGCCATCGCGGGCTTGCCTGACCGTCCGGGCTTGGGTACCTTCGCGGCCAGTAACCACACGAGGAACGGTGATGACCCCGCAAACAACGGCGTCCGGCCAGCATCTGCTCAGTGCCGCGCACATTATTCGCGCCGGCGGAGTGATCGCCTACCCCACCGAGACCGTCTACGGCCTGGGCTGCGACCCCTTTGATAAGGACGCGGTGCGGCGGCTGCTGGCGATCAAACAGCGGCCGGTGGAGAAAGGCCTGATTCTGGTCGCCTCGGACCTGGACCAGCTCGACGGCCTGGTGCACCTGGACGACGCCCAGCGGGAACGGCTGCGCCAGGCCTGGCCGGCGCCGGTGACCTACCTGCTGGATGCCACCGAGCGGGTGCCGGCGTGGATTCGCGGCGTCCACCCCAAGGTGGCGGTGCGGGTCAGCGCCCACCCGCTGGCGCGGGCCCTGGCGGCGGCGGTGGGCACGCCGATCGTGTCCACCAGCGCCAACCGGGCCGGGCGGCCGCCCGGGCGCAACCGGTTCCAGGTCGGCAAGGCGCTGGGTGGCGATCTGGATTTTATCGTCACCGGCGATTGCGACCCGCGCGGCAAGCCGTCCACCATCATTGATCTGCAAAGCGGCCGTACCCTGCGAGACTGACATGAATGACGTATCCCCCCAGGCGGTGAAGGACTATCTGCTCGATCTGCAGGACCGCATCTGCGCGGAACTGGAGAGCGAGGACGGCCAGGGCCGCTTCGAGGAAGACGCCTGGGACCGGGCGGAAGGCGGCGGTGGCCGCAGCCGCGTGCTCACCGAGGGTGCGGTGATCGAGAAAGGCGGGGTCAATTTCTCCCATGTGTTCGGCGAACGGATGCCGCCCTCCGCCACCGCCCACCGGCCGGACCTGGCCGGGCGTTCGTTCCAGGCCATGGGCGTGTCGCTGGTGATTCACCCGCACAACCCCTATGTGCCCACCAGCCACGCCAATGTGCGCTTCTTCGTCGCGGAAAAAGAAGGCGAAGCGCCGGTGTGGTGGTTCGGCGGCGGCTTCGACCTGACCCCCTTTTACGGCTTCGAGGAAGACGCGGTGGCCTGGCACCGGGCCGCCCGGGACGCCTGCGCGCCCTTCGGCGACGACCTCTACGCGGAGTTCAAGCGCTGGTGCGACGACTACTTCTATATCAAGCACCGCGACGAGCCGCGCGGCGTGGGCGGGCTGTTCTTCGATGACTTCAACCGCCTCGACTTCGAGCACAGCTTCGCGCTGATGCGCAGCATCGGCGACGGCTTTATCGGCGCCTACCGGCCGATCATGGCGCGCCGCAAGGCGCTGCCCTATGGCCAGCGCGAGCGCGACTTCCAGCTCTATCGCCGCGGCCGCTACGTGGAATTCAACCTGGTCTACGACCGGGGCACCCTGTTCGGCCTGCAGTCCGGCGGCCGCACCGAGTCGATCCTGATGTCGCTGCCGCCGCTGGTGCGCTGGGACTACGACTGGCGGCCGGAACCCGGTTCGCCGGAAGCCGAGCTGCATGAGAAATTCCTGATCCACCGGGAGTGGCTATGAGCGACCGTTACGCGGTATTCGGCAATCCGGTGAGCCACAGCCGTTCGCCGGACATCCACCACGCCTTCGCCGCCCAGCGCGGCGAGGACCTGGTCTATGAGCGCATCGAAGCGCCGGTGGACGGCTTCCCGGCGGCGGTGGCGGCGTTCTTCGACGCCGGCGGACGCGGCGCCAACGTCACCGTGCCGTTCAAGGAGCAGGCCTTCGACCTGTGCGAGCGGCTCACCGAGCGGGCCCGCCAGGCCGGCGCCGTGAACACCCTGTGGCGGGTCGACGGCGCCCTGCACGGCGACAACACCGACGGCGCCGGCCTGGTGGCCGACCTGCGCGGCAACCAGGGCTGGGCCCTGGCGGGCCGCCGGGTGCTGGTGCTCGGCGCCGGCGGCGCGGTGCGCGGCGTGCTCGGCCCGCTGCTGGCCCAGGGCCCGGCGGAGGTGGTGATCGCCAACCGCACCCTGGGCCGCGCGGAAGCGCTGGTGGAGCGCTTCGCCGGCCAGGGCGTGCCGATGCACGCCGCCGCCCTGGACCAGCTGCAACAACCGTTCGACGTGCTGATCAATGCGATCTCCGCCGGGCTACACGGCGACATGCCGGCGCTTGATCCGGCCCTGGTGGCGCCGGGGTCGGTGGCCTACGACATGGTGTACGGCGCCCAGCCCACCCCGTTCATGCGCTGGGCGCAACGCCATGAGGCGGCGGCGGTGTGCGACGGTCTGGGCATGCTGGTGGAGCAGGCGGCGGAAGCCTTCCAGGTGTGGCGCGGCTGGCGCCCGGATACCGCGCCGGTGCTGGCCGGGCTGCGCGGCGCCTGAGTGACCCCTCGCGCCATTTTACAAACTTTGTCGCGTTGCGGCTGGCGGTGCTGGCCGAAACCCGCTGAAATATTCGCCAATTGCCGCCCCTGCCTGGGCTGGCCTTTTTGTCTTTTATGCGCTGAGGAAAACTCATGTTTTTGCCACGCTTGGTGGTATTGCTTGCCGCGAGTCTTGTCTGTGGTCTGGTTCAGGCCAACACCTTCGGTTTTTCCTGGGATAACGACGCTTTCCTGGGCCAGGACAAAAACTACACCAACGGCGCCCGTTTCAGCTGGGTCGGTGACGGTCAGTCGGATTGCCAGGCCAACGGCGGCCTGACCTGTGGCGTGGCCCGGGCGCTGGACCCGCTGCCGGGGGTGTCGGCCTCCGATGAGCGGCACGCGCTCACCGTCAGCCTGCAGCAGATCATGATCACGCCGTCCGACATCAAACGGACGACGCCGGATTACAACGACCTGCCCTATGTGGGTTATTCCAACCTGGAACTGGGTCTGTTCAGCTGGGACAAGAAGAACCTGTTCGGCTATGGCGTGCGCGCCGGCATCGTCGGGCCGGATTCCGGTGCCGAGCAGTCGCAGAAGTTCGTGCATAAGGTGGTCGGCGCCAACGAGCCCCAGGGCTGGGACGACCAGCTCGGTCACGACGCCATCGGCGGCGTTTATTTCCTGCACGCCCACCGTCTGTTCCGCACCACCAACGACGCCGGCTACCAGACCGAACTGGGCGCCGCCTGGGGCATCGACGCCAACAACTTCGACGGCGGCGCCCAGGTCGGCGGCTTTATCCGCTTCGGCCGCAACCTGCCCGGCAACTTCATTCCCGACTACGCCGGCCTCGGCACCGCCGGCTCGCTGGTGGGCCTGTTTGATAACCCGGGGTTCGGCTGGGAAGTGTTCTTCGGTTTGAGCGGTCAGTACGTGGGCTATTCCTACCTGGAAGAGAACGCCGGCCGCTATAACATCGAGGCCCGCGATGCCGTCGGCGCGGTGATCACCGGCTTCGGGGTGCGCTCCGGCGAGTTCAGCTTCACCATGACGGTGCAGACCTCCACCTCGCCGGTGCGGGATAACAACGACCCGCTGAGCTTCGGCAACATGTCCTTTATGTGGGCCATCTAAGCCTCGTCCAGGTACTGGTCCTTCAGCTTCACATAGTTGCCGGCCACATAGGGCAGGAACTCGATTTCCTTGGCGGTGAGCTCGCGCACGGCCCGTGCCGGCCGGCCCCGGTACAGCCAGCCGGAGGCCAGCCGTTTGCCGGGGCTGACCAGGCTGCCGGCGGCCAGCATCACGTCACTTTCCACCACCGCGCCGTCCATGATCATGGTCTGCATGCCGATCATCACCCGGTCGCCGATGGTGCAGCCGTGCAGCATCGCCTGATGGCCCACGGTGACGTCGTCGCCCAGGGTCAGCGGGAAGCCGCCGGGGTTGAAGGCGGAGTCGTGGGTGATGTGCAGCACGGCGTTATCCTGCACACTGGTACGGGCGCCGATAACGATGTGGTGCATGTCGCCGCGCACCACGGCGCCGGGCCACACGGAGCTGTCGTTGCCGAGGGTTACCTCGCCGATCACGGTGGAGGCCGGGTCGACGAAAACCCGTTCACCCTGGCTTGGCACCTTGTTCTGGAAGCTTCGAATCCCCATCTCACACCCATTCATCAAGACGAATCAGACCCGTTATAACGAGAGGCACCATGAGTCACAACCCGCTGATTGATTACCCGGACCTGCCGCCCTTCTCCGAAATCCGCCCGGAGCATGTGAAACCGGCGGTGGAACAGTTGGTGGAAGCAGGCCGCGAGCGCATCCGCAAGGTGCTGGCCGACGGTGACTTCAGCTACCGGGCTCTGGAATTGACCCTGGCCGAGGAAGACGAGCGCCTGGAAAAGGCGTTCGGCCCGGTGGGGCATCTGAATGCCGTGGCCCAGGACGAAGCACTGCGCGAAGCGTACAACGCCTGCCTGCCGCTGATCAGCGAGTACAGCACCGAAGTGGGCCAGAACAGCGAGCTGTTCGCCGCCTACCAGGCGCTGCGCGACAGCGACGAATTCAACACCCTGACACCGGCCCAGCAGAAAGACATCGACAACACGCTGCGCGACTTCCGCCTCTCCGGCGTGGCCCTGCCCGAAGCGCAGAAGGCGCAATACATGGAGAACGCCAAGCGGCTGTCGGAGCTGACCACCCGCTTCGAGAACAACCTGCTGGACGCCACCCAGGCCTGGAAGAAGCACGTTACCGATGAAGCGGAACTGGCCGGGCTGCCGGACACCGCCCTGGCCGGCACCGCCGACCGGGCCCGCGCCGAGGGGCTTGAGCAGGGCTGGCTGCTGACCCTCGACTTCCCGGTGTTCTTCGCGGTGATGAGCCACGCCGAGAACCGCGCCCTGCGTGAAGAGATGTACCGGGCCTTCACCACCCGCGCCTCCGACCAGGGCCCGCAGGCCGGTGAATACGACAACGGCGCGGTGATGGACGAGATCCTCAAGCTGCGCCACGAGCAGGCCAACCTGCTCGGTTTCGCCAACTACGCGGATAAATCCCTGGCCACGAAGATGGCCCGCGACGTGGATGAAGTGATCGGCTTCCTCGACGACCTGGCCCGCCGCGCCAAACCCCAGGCGGAACGGGAAGTGGCGGCCTTGAAGGCGTTCGCCGCCGAGCAGGGCGCCGACGACCTGCAGCCCTGGGATCTGGGCTACTGGAGCGAGCGTCTGCGCGAGGCCCGCTACGACCTTTCCGACGAAGCGCTGCGCCCCTGGTTCCCGGCGGAGAAAGTGATCGACGGCATGTTCCAGGTGGTCGGCAAGCTGTTCGGCATCCGCTTCCGCCAGCGTGACGACGTGGACACCTGGCACCCGGACGTGCGCTTCTTTGAACTGGTGGACGACGACGGCAGCGTGCGCGCCGCTTTCTACCTCGATATGTACGCACGCAACGGCAAGCGCGGCGGGGCCTGGATGGACGACGCCCGGGTGCGCCGCCGCCGTCTGGACGGCGAACTGCAGACCCCGGTCGCCTACCTGACCTGCAACTTCGCGCCGCCGGCCGGCGGCAAGCCCGGCCTGCTCACCCACGACGAAGTGGTCACGCTGTTCCACGAGTTCGGCCATGGGCTGCACCACATGCTCACCGAGCAGGAAGTGGCCGGCATCTCCGGTATTAACGGCGTGGCCTGGGACGCGGTGGAACTGCCCAGCCAGTTCCTGGAAAACTGGTGCTGGACCGAAGAGGGCCTGGCACTGATTTCCGGCCACTACGAAACCGGCGAACCGCTGCCCCGGGAAACCCTGGACAAGATGCTCGCCGCCAAGAACTTCCAGAGCGCCATGGGCATGATGCGCCAACTGGAATTCTCGCTGTTCGACATGCGCCTGCACGCGGAGTACCGCGAAGGCCTGAATATCCAGCAGGTGCTGGATGAAGTGCGCGAGCAGGTGTCGGTGATCAAGCCGCCGGCCTTCAACCGCTTCCAGAACGGTTTCGGGCACATCTTCGCCGGCGGCTACGCGGCCGGTTACTACAGCTATAAGTGGGCGGAAGTGCTCTCCTGTGACGCCTATGCCCGCTTCGAGGAGGAAGGCCCGTTCAACGAAGCCACCGGTCGCGATTTCCGCGACAAGATCCTCGCCCGTGGCGGCAGCCGCGAACCGATGGAACTGTTCGTGGATTTCCGCGGCCGCGAACCCAGTGTCGAGCCGTTGCTTCGCCACAGCGGCATCGAAGGTTAGCGATTATGGTTAAACGTCAGTTCATCGCCGGGGCGACCTGCCCCGGCTGCGGCGCCATGGACCGTATCCAGCGCTGCAGTGACGACGACAGTACCTGGATGGAGTGTGTCGCCTGCGGGCTGGTCCGCGACCTGGACCAGCCACCCGCGGCGGCGGACGCCACCGACGCCAATGAGCAGACAGTGACGCTAAAGCCCCGGCGTTAGGTATCAGTAACGCCAGCCCGGTGAGCTCAAGTAGGCGTAGACGAACACCGCGGCGGCGACCAGGAACACCACCATCATCACGGTGGCGATGATGCCGAAAATCATGCCCGCGATGGCGGTGCCCCGCCCGCCGGAGTCACGCTCGCCCCGGTCCATGGCTTTCAGCTCCAGCACCCCCAGTATCCAGGCGACCACGCCCAGCGGCGAGAACAGCAGCATGCTGATCAGGCCCAGTGTCAGCACCAGGGTGCCGCGATGCGGCTGCACCGCTTCCCCGGTCCGTGTCGCTTCGGCGGCCGGCACCGCCGGCCGGTAGGGTTCGCGCTCAACGAAAGCGGCGGCCAGCAGCAGCCCCAGGGTGGCCGCCCCGAACACGAAATAACCCGCCGACACAATCATCGAATAGGCTTCCCAGGACAGTAGCCCGTTGCCGCTGAGCGGCACCAGAAAATGATTGGTCACCACCTGGAACACGGCCTGAAGCAGTAACACCACGCTGGCGAGTATCACCAGCAGGGACGCTTTGCGCGCCCGGCTTCTGAAGACGATGCCCAGCACCAGGCCGACAATGGCCGGTATAACAACGGGCAGAAGGTTGATGATGGTGCTCAGATATTGCGGCATGCGGCCCCCTGATAATCAAAGGCGGCCACGTTAGCGTTGTCGGCGGTGATTGTCCCGGCCGGCGGTCACAGTTCTGCGGCGGCCGATTCCCACCCGATGCAAAAGAAGGTAAAGCGGTGTGATTGGGGGTCGGCAAGTCCGCCCCGCAGGGCGCACTATGATTTTCCCACCGTGATTCTCATGGTGAGCGAAACCGATGAGAAAGGAGTTCTCTCATGTCCGACGATAAGGTAACCAAAGTACTTAACGCCTTGATTGAAACCTGCCGGGACGGCGAAGAAGGTTTTCGCACTTGCGCCGAACAAATGGAAAAACCCGAACTGCAACAGATTTGCAGAGACCGCGCCCAGAGCTGCGCCACGGCGGCCCAGGAGCTGCAAGAACTGGTGCGCGCCCAGGGCGGCGATCCGGAAGACAGCACCAGCGTGGCCGGCACGCTGCACCGCCGCTGGGTGGATCTGAAAGCGAAGCTGATGGACCGCACCGACGAAACCGTGCTCAACGAATGCGAACGCGGTGAGGATGTGGCCAAGCACAACTACCAGAAGGCGCTCGATGAAGAGCTGCCGGAGACGGTGCGTGCCGTGGTGGAAAAGCAGTACCAGGGTGTGAAGGACAACCACGACAAGATAAAAGCACTGCGTGACGCTGAACGCGCCAAGGCGTGAGCCCGTTTTGCTGATAACCCGAGGCAATAAAAAACCCGGCCTTCGCCGGGTTTTTTATTGTCGGGCCGCTCTCAAGGCCGGCGCGCCGCGTCCGGTTATTTCTCGACGAAGGCGCGCTCGATCACGTACTCGTGCATGTGACCGCCACGGGATTCGCGGAAGCCCCAGTCATCCAGAATGTTGGTGAAGTCCTTCAGCATGGCGGGGCTGCCGCACAGCATGAAACGGTCTTCTTCCAGATTGGGCTTGGGCAGCTCCAGATCGTCGAACAGCTTGCCGCTGGTCATCAGATCGGTGAGCCGGCCCTTGTTGCGGTACGGCTCGCGGGTCACCGTCGGATAATAGAGCAACTGGTTGCGGATAATATCGCCGAAGAATTCGTTGTCCGGCAGCTCGTTCTCGATCACGTCGCGGTAAGCCAGCTCCGAGGTGTAGCGCACCCCGTGAGTGAGGATCACCTGGTCGAACTGCTCGTAGATCTCCGGATCCTTGATGATGCTCAGGAACGGCGCCAGGCCGGTGCCGGTGGACAGCAGCCACAGGCGTTTGCCGGGCAGCAGATGGTCCGCCACCAGGGTGCCGGTGGGCTTGCGGCTCACATAGATCTTGTCGCCGGGCTGAATTTTCTGCAGCCGCGAGGTGAGCGGGCCGTCCGGCACCTTGATGCTGAAGAACTCCAGCTCTTCCTCATAGTTGGCGCTGGCGATGGAATAAGCGCGCAGCAGCGGACGGCCGCCATCCTGCTCCAGGCCGATCATGGTGAAATGACCGTTCTTGAAGCGGAAGCCGGGATCGCGACTGGTGGTGAAACTGAACAGGGTTTCATTCCAGTGGCGAACGCTGGTGACGGTTTCAGTATTCAAATTTGACATATGCTAATACGCTTTTATTCCGAAATATCCAGTTGGTGAGAATATAATCACCCGGGAGATATCGGTAAAATGGGTTATTCCGATATTTGATATCGATTATACCGATGAGGCCGCTATGCGCTACACCCTCCGCCAGCTCGAGGTGTTCCTCGCCACCGCTCACTTCGAAAACGTCAGCCGCGCCGCGGATCACCTCAGCATGTCCCAGTCCGCCGCCTCCGGGGCGCTCAAGGAGCTTGAGTCGCAGTTCGAGATCAAGCTGTTCGAGCGCGCCGGCAAGCGCCTGCGCCTCAACGAGCTGGGCCGCCAGCTGTGGCCCCGGGCCGAGGCCCTGCTGGGCCAGGCCCGTGATCTGGAGGCCGGGCTGCTGGCCCATCAGGAGCTGGGGCAACTTAATGTGGGGGCGACCCTGACCATCGGCAACTACCTGGCGGTGAGTATTATGGCCCGTTATATGGCCGAACAGCCCGGCGCCCGGGTGCAACTGGAGGTGGCCAACACCCGCGCCATCGTCGACCGGGTGCTGGGGTTTGATCTGGATCTGGGGCTGATCGAGGGGGAAATGAACCACCGCGACCTGGAGCTGCTGCCCTGGCGCGAGGACGAGCTGGTGGTGTTCTGCGCCCCGGACCACCCCCTGGCCGGCAAGCCGCGCCTGGACGACCATGATTTGAAAGCCGCCACCTGGATCGTCCGCGAGTCCGGCTCCGGCACGCGGCAGACCTTTGAGCGCGGCATGCATGGCATCCTGCCGGATCTCAACCTGCTGCTGGAGCTGGAGCACACCGAGGCGATCAAGCGGGCGGTGGAAACCGGCCTGGGCATCAGCTGCCTGTCGCGGGTGTCACTGCGCGAGGCCTTCCGGCGCGGGTCGCTGGTGCCCCTGGCGGTGCCGCACCGGGATTTCAGCCGCGAGTTCTATTTCGTGCTGCACCGGCAAAAGTACCGCAGCCCGGGGGTGGAGCGCTGGCTGCAACTGTGCCGGGAATCCCGCGATCAGGGCTGAGGGCTACTGGCCGCCGTCCGGCCGGTATTCTTCGCGGATCACCCCTTCCAGGTCTTTCCACGGCAGCGTCAGGGTGGGCTGGCCCATCACATAGGGGGCGATGGAATAGACGTCGTAATGCAGCACCAGGCCCTTGCGGGTGAGCCGGAAGTCGCTGCTCTCCTGGAACGGCCAGGCCTGGCGGAAGTCCTCGTCGGAATCCACTTCCTTTTCCAGCCAGCGTTCGTGGGCGCGGCGCGCGGCCGCTTCGAAGGCGTCTTCCTGGCCCGGGTTAATCACTTGCCCCAGGGACACCGGGCGGTGCGCGGCCAGATCCCAGTTCAGCCAGCGTGTCACCGGCAGGCCATGGGCACCGCCGGTGAATTCGTAGCTGTCGATGGCCACCGTCAGCAGGTCCTTCCAGCGGCCCAGCTGGCGGCTTTCACCGCTGAGCTCCCAGCCCCGGGCACCGTCGCCGGGAATCCCGGCGGCGGTGGTGAGAAAGCGGTCGGCGGCCTCTTCCAGGGTTTTCGGCGGGGCCCCCTGGTCCTCGCCGTTACCGCCCAGCTGCCGGATCATGCGGCGGCGCACCGCCTGGTTCAGCTCCGGGTGGCCTTCGTAGAGCTCCAGGTCCACGGACACTTTGGCGCAGTCGTCGCCGCTGCAGTTGTCGGCGCGGCGGCGCAGGGTTTCCTGGCGGGTTTCCAGCTTGCCCTCGGGCGCCGCCGTTGCCGGCGGCTCGCTCTGCTGCGCGGCGCCGTTATCGGCCGGAGCCGGCTGCTTCTCGCCTTCGGGTTGCTCCGGGCCGTTGTCACAGGCGCTCAGGGCCAGCAGCGCGGCCAGCGCGCCGGCTCGTAACCAGGGGGATAATACGTTGCAGCGGCGTTCCGGCATGACAGCTTCCTGAGTGAGTGGCGGGTCCGTCGTGGACAGCCACCGAGCATGCCCTGATTGCCCGTTACCGGGCAACCCGGGAAGCCGTGCCGAAACCGTTTTCAGTCCACTTTTTCGAAATAGCCGAGCAGGCGCAGGGCGGTGATCTTGTCGCCGTCGATATCCAGGTCGTCGCCGGCCAGGGCGGTCACCGCGCTACGGTTGCCGGCGGCGATCGCCTTCCAGACCGGTTCGCGGGTGTGCAGCACCGCCACCGCGTCTTCCGCCAGGCCCGGGCGCACCTGGGCCACGCCCCGGCGGATTTCCAGGGTGAAGCGGCGGTCGCTGTCGGCGAACTGGAAGCCGAGCTTCTCGTGCACATCGAGGGTGTCTTCCGCCTTCAGGAAGGCCGGCATGGCGGCCAGGAAGTTGTCGATCGGCAGGGTGTCGAGAAAGCCTTCCGGTGGCTCGGTGCGGAAGCCGGGGTTCAGACCGTCCGCTTCTTCCCGGGCGGCGGTGAAGTAGTAGTTGCGGGCGTTGGGGTTGGCTTCCACCTCGCCCAGCCGGCGCAGGGCTTCGGCGCGCAGCTGATTGACCGCGTCATCGTCCGGGCGCAGCGCGCGCAGGTGGTCGCTGAGGCTGAGCGCCCACTGGGCGTCGCCCTGCTCCAGGGCGGCGCGGGCCTTGTCCGCCAGGGCCTGCTCGCCGCCGGCCAGCTCGGCCATGTGGCGCGCCTGCTGCTCGCCGGGCAGCGGCTGCAGGGTGCTGGGGTTACCGTCGAACCAGCCCAGGTAGCCGTCGAACACCGAGCGCACCGACCAGCTCACCTTGCCGTAGAACTCCTGCAGCCAGGGGCTTTCCGCCAGATGCGGCGGCAGCTGCACGCGCTCGACGATCTGATCGGGGGTCAGGCCCTTGTTCATGTGGCGCAGGGTCTGGTCGTGCACGTACTGGATCGCGTCGCGGTAATCGGTGAGGGTGTCGTGGATGCGCTCGCGGCCGGTAAGCGGACGGGTGTGGCTGGGCACCAGGAACTCGGCGTCCAGGGCGCGGATCTTGTCCAGGCTGGCGGCCCACTTCTGCACGTCCCGGTAATAGGTGCCGCGGATGGTGTAGAGGTTGGGGAAGGTCTGATAGATGTTGTCGCCGCTGAGCACCACTTTCTTCTCCGGCAGCCATACGAACAGCTGGTCCTCGGTCTCGCCGGGGGCGTGCACCAGTTCCAGCTTGATGCCGGCGATGGTGGTTTCCAGGCGCTCATCCACGGTGTGGTCCGGCGGCAGGGCGAACAGCGTGCTCTCTTCGCTGACGCCCAGATGGGGGCCGATGCCGTCGTTGATGCGCTCGCCCTCGGGCAGATGGTGGCCGAACATGCGCATGGAGCGCGTGGTGATGATCGGCCGGATCTGATTCACCACCCGGTTGATGTAATAGCCGGTGCTCTGGTGGGCGTACACCGGCACCTCGCCGGGGGCGGCGAAGGCCCGCGCGCCGAACACATGGTCGGCGTGGTTGTGGGTGTAGATGATCGCCGCGATCGGCTTGTCGGTGATCTCGCGGAAGGCGGCCAGCACCGCTTCCCCTTCCGCCACCGTTTCCATGGTGTCGACGATAATGATGCCGTCGTCGCCTTCCAGCATAATGGAATTGGCGAGGCCGAAGCCCACCGCCACGTGAACGCCGTCGGTGACTTCCACCACCTCTTTCTCGAACAGCTTGCTGTGTTCGCGCAGCGCGTCGGGGGCCGGGGTGGCCCGAGGTTCGGGGGCGGAGCTGTCGCCGCAGGCGGCCAGGGCGGCCGCGCCGACCGCCATAACAAAAAACAGAACCGGGTATCGCATGGAATCTTGTCCTTATTCTGAGAGTGCCAGGCAGGCTAGCGCCGCCGGGCCGGGCCACCAAGGTGGCAAGCGGCCACCGGCTGGTGGCCGCTGACCATGGCGCCGTTCACCGCCACCACCGTGGCCGCCTGGCCGCTGGCTGTGCTCGACACCCTGGCGCGCCGGGGCCTGGACGGCGACCTGGCGCTGCGTGAAGCGGGCCTGGAGCGCGCCTGGCTGACCGCCAACCCCGGTGGCCGGGTGACCGTGGCGGCGATGGGCCGGCTGTGGGCCGCCGCCGAGCGGCTCAGCGGTGACCCGGCCATCGGCTTGTACGTGGGCCTGGCGGCGCAGCCCATGCACCTGCGGATACTCGGCCTGCTGGTGCAGACCGCCCCCAGCCTGGACCACGTGATCGACTTCGCGGTGCGCTTTCAGGCGCTGGTCTCCAACAGCGTCACGGTGTCCCGGGTGCACCGGCCCGGCGCCGAGGGGCTGGCGATCCGGCCGCTGGACGGCACGCCGGTGCACCCCTGCGCCCTGGACGCCTTTATCGCCGCCCATGTCCAGCACCTGCTCCGGGTGGCGCCGGCCGGCGCGGTCACCGAAGTGGCGCTGCGCCGTTCCGAGCCGGCGGACCCGCGCCCCTGGCAGGCCAGGCTGTGCCGACAGGTGGTGTTCGGCGCCGACGCCGACGTGGTCTGGCACGACCGGGCGCGGCTGCACACGCCCCTGCCCCTGGGCGACGACGGCCTCTCCCGGCAGCACCAGCAACTGGCCGAGCAGGCGCTGGCGGAGCTCGACCGCTCGCCGCCGCTGGTCCAGACCCTGCGCGGCCTGCTGCGGGTGCGCCCCGGCGGGCCGCCCACCCTGGGCGAGCTGGCCGCGGCGGTGAACCTGAGTGAGCGCTCGCTGCGCCGCCATCTGGCCGAAGCCGGCAGCGGCTACCGCCGTCTGATCGAGGAGCACAGCGCCGAGCGGGCCGCCGCCCTGCTGCGCAGCAGCGAGCGCTCGGTGGCGGAGGTGGCCGACCAGCTGGGGTTCTCGGACGCCAGCAATTTCAGCAAGGCCTTCAAGCGCTGGTACGGCGTCAGCCCCGACCGCTTCCGGCAGCGCTGACGCCCTGTTTTGCACAATTTTTCCCCGCTGCGCCTTGCCAGCGGCAATACTGCCTCCATGTACACGGGTAACTCGAAAAAATCATGGAGCGAATAACGATGCGACAGTCATTGCTTCTGGCGGCGACCCTGATGATGGTCACCACCGCCACCAGCTGGGCACAGAGCACCACCGAGGGAACGCCCAACATCAAGCAGCCGGATCAGGAAAACGTCTCCGCGCAGATGCGTGACACCTGGGAGGCCTTCAAGAACTTCTCCGTGGAGCAGAAGAACGAAGCGGTGGAGATGGCCCGCCGGGCGCTGGCCAACCTGGATGAGGAAATCGACGAAGCTCAGAAAGAGATCGATCGGGGCTGGCAGAACCTGTCCCAGGAAGCGCGCCTGGAAAAGCAGGAAACCCTCAGCGAGCTGAAGGACGAGCGTGAGGAACTGCAGGCCGAATACCAGGAACTGCAGGCCGCCAGCGCCGATAATTGGGAAGAAGCCAAGCAGCGTTTCGGCAGCGCCTGGCAATCCACCAAGCAGGCCTGGCGCGACCTGACCGCCCCCAGCCCGGACGCCGATACTCAATAGCCTGGCGATCCTTGTGCGAGCGGGCCCTGCCCGCGAAAGGCAAGCTCCGCTTGCCGGCAGGATCCCAGAGACCTTGTTTATACCGCCGTTAGAGAGGTCTCTAGTATCCCGCCGGGTGGCTAGAAGCCACCCTTTCGCGGGCAGGGCCCGCTCCCACAAATGCCGCTCCTACAAGTCAGACATCGGCGAAATGCTCGCCGCCGCGCAACCAGCGGCGCAGCAGCCGCTCCACCCGGTCGGGGTATTGAGCCAGCAAGGCGGAGGCCACCTCGCGGGCGGGCGCCATCAGCGCCTCGTCGCGTACCAGGTCGGCGATGCGGAACGCCAGGTCGCCGGTCTGGCGGGTGCCGAGCCACTCGCCGGGGCCGCGTAATTTCAGGTCTTCCTCGGCGATCACGAAGCCGTCGCTGGTGTCGCGCATCACCGCCAGGCGCTTCTTGGCGGTGAACGACAACGGCGTCTGGTAGAGCAGCAGGCAGTAGCTCTGCTCGCCGCCCCGTCCCACGCGCCCGCGCAGCTGGTGCAGCTGCGCCAGCCCCAGCCGTTCCGCGTTTTCCATCACCATCAGGGTGGCGTTGGGCACGTCCACGCCCACCTCAATCACGGTGGTCGCCACCAGCAGCTGCGCTTCGCCGCTGGAAAAACGGGCCATCCGCTCGGCTTTTTCCTTGGCCTTCATGCGCCCGTGCACCAGTTCCACGGTGAGTTCGGGCAGCGCCTCCTGCAGGGTTTCGAAGGTGGCTTCAGCGGCCTGGGCCTGCAGCTCGTCGGATTCCTCGATCAGGGTGCACACCCAATAGGCCTGGGTGCCTTCCTGGCAGGCGGCGCGGATGCGCGCCACCACGTCGTCGCGGCGCGAGGTGGGCAGCGCCAGGGTCTGGATCGGCTTGCGGCCGGGCGGCATTTCGTCGATCACCGAGGTGTCCAGGTCACCGTACACGCTCATCGCCAGGGTGCGCGGAATCGGCGTGGCGGTGAGGGTGAGCTGGTGCGGCACCTGATCGCCGAAGCGGCCTTTTTCGCGCAGTGCCAGCCGCTGCTGCACGCCGAAACGGTGCTGCTCGTCGATGATGATCAGCCCCAGGCGCTGGAACACCACCGCGTCCTGGAACAGGGCGTGGGTCCCCACCACCAGGGCGCCGTGGCCTTCGGCCAGGGCCGCCAGCGTCTCCCGGCGCGCCTTGGCGCCGACGCTGCCGGCCAGCCAGTGCACGTCGATGCCCAGCGGCGCCAGCCAGTGGCGGAAATTGGCCAGGTGCTGCTCGGCGAGCAGTTCCGTGGGCGCCATCAACGCCACCTGGTAGCCGGATTCGATCGCCACCAGGGCGGCGGCGGCGGCCACCAGGGTTTTGCCGGAGCCCACGTCCCCCTGGATCAGGCGCAGCATCGGGTGCTGGCGGGCCAGGTCGGCGCGGATCTCCCCGATCACCCTTTGCTGGGCGCCGGTGAGCTGGAACGGCAGCGCCTTGAGCAGCTTGCCGGTGAGCGCCTCGCCGCTCAGCACCGGCGCCGACAGCGCCTTCTGGCCGGCCCGTTTGGCCAGCATGCCAAGTTGGTGGGCGACCATCTCTTCCATCACCAGGCGCTTCACCGCCGGGTGATTGCCGTCCAGCAGCAGGTCCACCGGGTCGTCCGGTTGCGGGTGATGCAGCTTGGTGAGGGCCTGGGCCAGGCCGGGCAGGCCGCTCTGATCCAGCAACTGCCGGGGGATCAACTCTTCCGGCGCATGGGTCTGTAGCCACTGCAGGCCCTGGGCGGCGAGATTGCGCAGCAGCTTCTGGCTGACCCCTTCGGTGGTCGGGTAGACCGGAGTCAGGGCTTTTTCCAGCGGTGGGATATCCGGGCCGGACTGGTATTCCGGATGGTAGAACTCCAGGCCGGCGGCGCCGGGGCGGGGCTCGCCGTAGACGCGGATGCGGCGGCCTTTTTCCAGCGCGTTCTTCTGCGCCGCGCTGAAGTGATAAAAGCGCAGCGCCACCAGGCCGGTGCCGTCGGCCACCTTGCACAGCAGCGAGCGGCGTTTGCCGAACACCACGTCGGCGGCCATCACCTCGCCTTCGATCACCACGCCCTGTTCCGGGCGCAGGCTGCCGATGGGGGTGATGCGGGTGCGGTCTTCGTAGCGGAACGGCAGATGGAAGAGCACATCTTCCAGGGTCGCCAGCCCGAGCCGGGCCAGCCGTTCCGCCGCCCGGGGGCCGACACCCTTAAGACGGGTAATGTCGATCGTCTCCAGGGCGGCGGGCGGGCTCATATCAGGCGGCGAGGCCCTCGCGGGGCACCGCGTGGCGCAGCACTTCGATGGCCTTGGGGCGCGGGAAGCTGTCGCGCCACACCAGGGCGATGGTGCGTGACGGCACCGGCGCCGCGAACGGACGCACCGCGAAGGTGCTCTTGTCGTAGCCGTGCTGGTAGAGCGCGGAGTTGGGCAACACGGTGATGCCGAGACCGGAGGCGACCATGTGGCGCAGGGTTTCCAGCGAGCCGCCTTCGATCTGTACCAGGTTGCGCTGGCGCTCGGAATCGATCGCCGGGCACAGCTCCAGCACCTGGTCGCGGAAGCAGTGGCCTTCGCCGAGCAGCAGCAGGGTCTCGTCGAGCATCTGTTCCGGCTGGATTTGCTTCTGCTTGGTCCAGGGGTGGTCGCCGGGCAGCAGCACCGAGAAGGACTCCTCGTACATCTGCGCGCGCACCAGGCCGCCGCCGGAGAACGGCAGCGCCACGATGATGGCGTCCAGCTCGCCACGGTCGAGCTTGCCACGCAGCACATGGGTGTAGTTTTCTTCGATGAACAGCGGCATGTCCGGCGCTTCCGCCCGCACCCGCGGTATCATGGTGGGGAACAGGTACGGCGCCACGGTGAAGATGGCGCCCACCCGCAGCGGCGAGCCCAGCTGATCGCGCTGGCTCATGGCCATCTGCTCGAGCAGGTCGGCCTGCTCCAGCACCCGCTGGGCCTGGGCGATGATCGGCTCCGCCTGGGGGGTGACCACCACCTCCCGGGGGCGCCGTTCGAACAATGGCATGCCGAGCTGCTCTTCCAGCTTTTTGATCGCCGCGCTCAGCGTCGGCTGGCTGACGTTGCAGACCTGGGCGGCGTGGCCGAAATGACGTTCCCGGGCCAGTGCGACCAGATAGCGTAGTTCTGTTAGTGTCATAAGCGTAAAAACTTTTTTCGATGATAGGCCATTGTGCCGGACTCAAAGACTATGAGCCATATTCTAATTGCCGGTCTCGGCGACCTGGGCCGCGGCCTGGCGGAAAACCTGCTGGCCGCCGGCCACCGCGTCAGCGGCATACGCCGGGGCAGCGACGCCCCCAGCGGCGTGGACCTGTACAGCCAGGATTTGCTCGACGGCGCCCGCCTGCTGCCGCCGGACCGGGTCGACCTGCTGGTGATCATCATGACCCCCAGTGAGTACTCGGAGGAAGGGTACCTGAAAGCCTATGTGCGCGCGCCGCTCAATCTGCTCGACGCGCTGGCCGAACAGCAGCCCCTGCCGCCGATTCTGTTCGTCTCCAGCAGCGCCGTGTTCGGTGACCTGGAAGGCGACGTGGACGAGACCACACCGCCGGCGCCGACCCGCTATAACGGCAAGGTGGTGCTGGCCGCCGAGCAGGAGATCAGCACCCGTGGCCTGACCACGGTGGTGCGGTTCAGCGGCATTTACGGCCCCGGCCGCAACCGCCTGCTGACCAAGGTGGCGCGGATGGCGCGCGACGACGAGCCGCTGCCGGAAGCGAAGTGGAGCAACCGCATCCACCGCGATGACTGCGTCGGCCTGCTGGGCAATCTGGTGGGGCGCTGGCTGTCCGGCGAGACGGTGCCGCCGCTGGTGGTGGGCACCGACAACAGCCCGGCCAGCAACCTGGACGTGTACCAGTGGCTGGCGCGGCAGCAGGGCCTGTCGCTGCCGGTGCCGGAGGCCAAGCCAAGCGGCAAGCGCGTCTACAGCCGCTTTATCGCCGACGGCGGCTACACCCTCCGCTACCCCGACTTCCGCGCGGGCTACGCCACGCTCTTGTAGGAGCGGGCCGGGCCCGCTCCCACAAGGCGAATGGCCAGGCACAAAAAAGCCGGGCGAGGGCCCGGCCTATGTCGAGGAGGTGTCGGCGTGGTCAGGCCACGCGCTGGTACTGGGTGCTGCAGGAGGACACCGCGGACTGGATGCGCTCGTCGTCCTTGCCTTTGCTGGCGATGTCGGACAGCGAGATCACGCCCACCAGGCTTTTGCTGTCCCGGTCGTCCAGCACGATCAAACGCTGCACCTGCTGCTCCTGCATGTTGGCGGCCACGTCGGCGACGTCGTCGTCCTGGAAGCAGTACAGCACCAGGCCGGTCATGCAATCCTTCACCGGCGTGTCCGGGCCTTTGCTTTCCGACAGGGCGCGGATCACCAGGTCCCGGTCGGTGGTGATGCCCACCAGGCGGTCGTGCTCCGCGATCGGCAGCACGCCCACATGGAGGTCGCGCATCATTTTGGCGGCGTCTTCCACGCTGGCATCGGTATTCAGGGTGCGGGGGGATTCGCTCATTACGTCCTGTACATTCATAGCCATAACTCCTTCTATTGCGACTGCTTTGCTGCAAATGCCTTTCGGCCGGCGCCGCGAATCCTTGCCGGCGCCGGAATTCAGCATCACAAACGGTGCCGCCGGTGGGCAAATCCCTATGAGAACGATTGCTGATAATCACCCCTTGTTCATGCCGGGGGCTTATAAGGGGACGGATTCACCGGCACTGGGCCTCGCCGCCCGGCTGCGGTATTGTTGGCGCCTTCGCCCGGCTTCCGGCGGCTCCAGGCCGTTGGTCCCCTTGTGCCGGGCGGTGGAATCGGTAGAGTGTGCGCCCTTGAAAGTGGCCTCCGCACGGGAGTGAAGCAATGACGGTATCGGTAGCGGTTGTAATGGGGTCCCAGTCCGACTGGGAGACCATGAAAGAGGCTTGCGACGCCCTCACCCAGTTCGGCGTGAGCTGGAAGGCGGAGGTGGTGTCCGCCCACCGTACCCCGCAACGCATGTACGACTTCGCCAAGAGCGCGGCGGATCAGGGTTACAAGGTGATCATCGCCGGCGCCGGCGGCGCCGCCCACCTGCCCGGCATGATCGCCGCCATGACGCCGCTGCCGGTGCTGGGCGTGCCGGTGCAGAGCCGCTCGTTGTCCGGCCTGGACAGCCTGCTGTCGATCGTGCAGATGCCCAAGGGCGTGGCCGTGGGCACCCTGGCCATCGGTTCCGCCGGCGCCTACAACGCCGGCCTGCTGGCGGCGCAGATGCTGGGCAGCGACGACCCGGCCCTGCAGAAACGGATCGCCGACTGGAAAGCCGCCCGCGCCGATCAGGTGCTGGCGGACGCGGAACTGGGTCAGGGGTAAGCGCGGCATGAATCGTGTACTGGTACTCGGCGGTGGCCAGCTCGGCCTGATGATGGCGGAGGCCGCCGCCCGCCTGGGCCTGGTGGTGGACCGTTACGACCCGGAGCGCGCCCTGCTGCTGCCCGGCACCTCCGATCTGGCGGTGCCGATCACCTGGGAAGAGTGCCTGGAGCGCTACCCGGTGGTCACCGTGGAGCGCGAGGCGTTCCCCGACAGCGGCCTGTCCGCGCGGCTGGCGGCCAGTGACCGCTGCGTGGCGCGCGGCGCCCTGGCGGTGATCCCGGACCGCTACACGCAGAAATCGATGCTCGATGAATTGGGCATCGCCACCGCCCCCTGGCGCAACCTGGACCGGGTCGAGGATCTGGCGGACGCCGCCGCCGAGTTCGGCGGGGTGGTGGTGAAGGCGCGCAGCGGCGGCTACGACGGCCGCGGCACCTGGATCGTCGGCGACGGCGGCGACCTGTCCGCGGTGCCGGCGGAGGAGCTGGCCGGGCGCGCCATCGTCGAGAAGAAGATTCCGTTCCGTCGCGAGCTGTCCATCGTCGGCGCCCGCAACCCGGCCGGCGAGACCCTGTTCTACCCGCTCACCCGCAACTGGCACGTGGACGGCATCCTGCGCCTGAGCCTGGCGCCGGCCAACGCCAGCGCCGCGCTGCAGCCGGAGGCGGAGAACATCCTGCGGCGGATCATGGAAAAGCTGGATTACGCCGGCGTCATGGCGGTGGAGTTCTTCGAGGAAGACGGCCGCCTGCTGGTCAACGAGATCGCGCCCCGGGTGCACAACTCCGGCCACTGGACCCACGAGGGCGCCGACTGGTCGCAGTTCGACCTGCACGTGCACGCCCTGGCCGGCGTACCGCTGCACTCGCTCAACGTGCACGGCCCCAGCGCCATGGTGAACCTGATCGGCACGCCCTTTGATCAGGCCTGGCTGCAACACCCCGGTGTGGTCCACTGGTACGGCAAGAGCGTGCGCCCGGGCCGCAAGGTGGGCCACGCCAACCTGGTGGCGCCGACCCTGGAAGGTCTGCGCAACGGCCTGAACGCCTGGGCCGACGTGCTGCCGGAAGGCTTTGAGGCGATCCTCGACTCGGAGCTGGCGCTGGACTGAGCGTGCGCCGTCGCTCCGCTGCAAAGAAAACGCCCCGCGAATGCGGGGCGTTGTCGTTTACGGCGTCGGAAAGCCCTTACGGGGGTGTGGTGCAAGCCGGCACGCCGGAACGGTCGGTGGTGGTGAACTGGCAGCCGAAGTCGTCGGCGGCCACCGTGGCCGGATCGAGGAAGTCGTCGCCGGCCGGTTTAGGGCCGCCCTGCTCCCAGGCCACCATGTCCTCGAAGGCGTTGATCTGTTCCTCCGGGGTGTAGTCGCAGTGGCCCGGTGAGCGGATCGCCCGCTGCACCAGCCAGGTGTCGTTGCCGTTGGCCTCGGCCCGCTCGCGGTAGATCTGGCCGTGGCGGAAGGGCACGTAAAAGTCACCCAGCCCTTGCAGGCTGACCACCGGAATGTTGAATTCCCCGTTGATCACCGGAATCCAGCGCAGACCGTCGTTGCGCAGGCCGTTGGCGGACGGATTACTCTCCACGCGCAGAATGGTGTCGTTGAAGGCCTGTTCCTCGGTGCTAAGCGGCGGGAAGTTGTCGAACTGGTAGGTGACGCCGGCGTTGCCGGTCAGGTCCCGGGCCAGAATGCCGTTAACGGTGCCATCGCGGCCGCCGGTGCCCATCACCACGTGCCAGTAGTAGGTGGTGAAACCGATGTCGGCCACCGGGCGTTCGCCGCCGGAGAGATTTCGCATCAGCGCCTGGAATTGCTCCCCCTCAGCGGTGGGGATGCCGAGGGAGCCAGGATTCGCCGGCGGTGACGGCGGGATAGGCGGCACTGCCCAGATTACTGCGTTGATGGCGTTGGCATCGAAGTTGGTGGCCGGAATACCGGTAAGCGGCGGTGCGTCAGGGTTCTTCATATGCGCGAAGTGCTGCGCCGCCATGGTCGCCTGGGTGAGATATTCAAACTCGAAGGTGTCACCCACTACGCCGCACATGGGCACGGCGCCGTGGTACTGCACCGGGTTGTTGGCGGTGGCCAGGGTCTCGTCCTCGATGGCGGCGGCGGTGACATGGCCGCCCATGGAGTGGCCCATGATGTAGAGGCGGTCCGGGTCGGCGAGGCCGGTGATGTCGGTGAACGCCAGAGCCAGTTCGTTGGTGTCCTCGACGCCGGTGCGCACGTCGTAGAAGTTGGTGGAGTAGCTGGAGGCGGCCCAGGCGTAACCGTTATCCAGCAGCCACTGGCGAATGCTCGGGTTGCCGACGGTGAGTTCGGAACCCTCGCCCCGGTAGCCGTGGGCGTACATCACCAGGCGGCCGTTCCAGATGGCCGGAACCTCGATGCGGTAGCTGGCGCCGTTGGGGCGGATGCCGGACCACTGCTGGGCGTCGTCGTGGCCGGTTACGCCACCCTCTTCGTCGAAGTCGGCGGCCTGCGTTTCGCTGGCGATGAAGGTGCGGGTGTCCTGGACGCGCGCCGGTTGCGATGGCTCGGCGACGCCGGAGCTGCTGCTGTCGCCGCCGCAGCCGGCCAGCAACCCGGCGCTCAGCAGGCCGGCCAGAAGCCCGATCCTGGGTATTGTGAAATGGGTGCTCATTGCTGCTCTCCCTGTTTTATTGGAATAGTGGGTCTTTTCTTGTTGGTGTTTCGCTATGCGAAATAGCCTTCTAAAAGAAAGCAGCGGTTAATATCCGCCCGGCTATAAAAGACTGTCAATACGAGGAAAGGGCGGCTGAGGGGGATTTGAGAGGTGGTCGTGAAGGCGCCTTGTGGGCGCTTGCCGGGTGGCTGAAAGCCACCCTTTCGCGGGCTGGGCCCGCTTGCACGAGGCCCGGTTCCGCGTATCGGTTAGGGTTAGAAGTCGACGCGCTGGAGCACCAGGTCTGTGACCTGGACGGTGCCGGCGGGGGTCTGGTCGAAGGCCAGTTCGATGGCGTTGAGGTTGGTGAAATCGACGCCCTCGAAGGCGGTCAGCGGAATGTCCACGGCGTTGAGCGTGGTCTTCTGCGAACCGTGGTTGGTCTCGTCGTAGAATTCCCGGCCCGGCGGGTAGAACAGGCTTTCGGTGTAGTCGCTGGCCAGGGCGGACACGCGGTTGCCGTCCATGTCCTCGAGGATCACCTGGAAGTCCTGGCCGGCGGTGTTGTCGGCGTCGCCGTGGGAGACGCCCACGCGCACCGACAGCACCTGGTAGTCGACAGCGTTCACGCCCAGCAATTCGGAGCGGTAGGTGGCCGCGGTGTCCCAGGCCATGAAAAGCTGCTCGGCGATATTGAAGGTGGGGGTGGCCACGTCGCAGCCCTCGCCGGGCCGGCCGTTGGTCTGGCAGATGCCGAACGAGGAGAAGCCGTCGAAGCGCACCGCGCCGCCCAGGTTGTTGGTGGTCAGGCTGGCCGGGTCCAGGGTGTCGTCGATCACCAGGCGGTCCGCCGCCGGGGCGTGGATGCTCAGCAGATAGCGGTCGTCGCAGGGGCCGGTGCCGTCCGGGCAGGTGTTGCCGGGCACCGAGGTCTGGCCGTTCCAGTAGGCGCCGAATTCCTGTTCGCCGCCGATGAAGTAGCGGAAGAACGAGGCGATGAAGAACAGGCCCTGGGCCTGCTGCACTTCCGGCGTGTCGCGGCCGTTACCGGCGGCGTTCTCGCCGCACCAGGGGTCGTCGCCGTCGCTGTCGAGAATGGTCCAGTCGTCGGGGCGGGTGTCGGTGGTCCAGACCGTGTTGTAGTAGTTGTGGTTGGCGCCCATGGGAATCAGCTGGAACTTGGGATAGGGGTCGTTATCCACGGCGTAGCGGCTGGTGTCGTAGGCGAAGTTGCCCATCAGATCTTCCACATCGCCGTCGCAGTAGCCGGCCAGGGCCAGGAAGGTGACGTTGCTGACCGTCTGGGTGTTGTAGTCGGTGGGCGCCAGCGAGAACACCGCGGTGATGTTGTGCGGCTCGGGCTGGTTGCGGTTGTAGATCACGGTCTGATTCACGCCTTCACCGCCGCGGGAATGGCCCATGATGCCGATTTCGCTCATGTCCAGTTTGCCGGTCAGCATGTCCAGGCTGTTGCCGCCGGAGGCGTTGATGGTGCGGAATTCGTCCAGGTGACGCACCACCAGCATGGACCGGGCGAGTGCCCCGGTGTCGCCGTTGCTTGGGCCGCTGTCGTTATCGTTGATGTCGTTGGCGTCCACGGAAATCACCGCGTAGCCGTGGCTGGCCAGATTGCGGGAGATGTATTCGTAACCCCGGTAGCTGGGGATCGGGTTGGCGCAATCGTCGTCGTCGATCCCCCAGCCGTCGTAGCAGGTGCCGTGGCGGCCGTGCAGGAAAAGCACCACCGGGAAGGGGCCGGTCTGACCCTCGGGGTACTGGATGTAGCCGTGGATGTCGGTGTCGTAGCTGTCCCCGTTTTTGTTGTCCATGACGGTCATGCGGCCGAAGTTGTATTCCTCTTCGGCGACGGTGAACGGACCGGCGGTGGAGGGGTCCGCTGCCACGCCGGTGCTTACGGCGTCCGGGGTGGTCTTGGCGTCGGGTGTGTCTTCCACGTAGGAGGATGAAGAGTCGCCTCCGCAGCCGGCAAGGAACAGAAAGGCCGACAGGAAGACCAGACCCAGCCCGTTTCCGGGCAGAGAACGAAAGGTGCTGCTCATAATGTTTTCCCCTTGAAGGTAAGGCGGCAAGTGTCCAATCAGGACGGGCGTACTCAGGCAAGTTGAGTGCCACCGGCCTCGCGGGAAGGTATTTGAGTTTACTTAATTGATGTAAAAGTGATTGTTTTATAGGGGTATTTTTAATTGTAAAAAGCGTTGGGAGAGTGAAGATCAGGTGATGAAAGCGTCCGTTGCGGGACGATCCGTACCGTTCCAGGCACAAAAAAAGGGCGCCGGTGGGGCGCCCTCTGGCGTCGTTTTGGTGCGCGGCGCCGGTCAGGCGATATCCATCACCGCGTCCATTTCCACCTCGGCGCCCTTGGGCAGCGCGGCCACGCCGATGGCGGCACGGGCCGGGTAGGGCTCCTGGAAGTATTCTTTCATGATCTCGTTGACCAGATTGAAATGGCTCAGGTCGGTGAGAAAGATGTTCAGTTTGACGATGTCGTGCAGGGCGCCCCCGGCCGCGTCACAGACCGCGCTGAGGTTATCGAAGACACGCCGTACCTGGGCGTCCATGCCGCCGCCGACCAGTTCCATGGTGGCCGGGTCCAGCGGGATCTGGCCGGACAGGTAGACGGTGGAGCCGGCCTTGATGGCCTGGGAGTACGGACCGATGGCGGCGGGCGCCCGGTCGGTTTTGATCACGGAACGATTGGACATGCTGCTGTTTCCTTCAGGCACTGATGCGGTGAATCCTCACAACATTGTCCACGGTGCGCAACCGCTTGATGATGCGCGCCAGGTGGACCCGGTGTTTCACGGTGAGGGTGACGTTGATGATCGACAGGGTGGGGTCTTTGCCGGCCATGTCGATGGTGTCGATGTTGGAGCCCAGCTCGGAGACCACGTTGGCCAGGGTCGCCAGCACGCCGCGTTTGTTGACCAGCTCGATGCGCAGCGCGGCGGTGAATTCCTGCTCCACGTCCTTGTCCCAGTTCAGCGGAATGCATTTTTCCGGCGCGTCGCGCATTTCCGCGAGCAAATTCTTGCAGGTGTCGCGGTGCACCACGATGCCCTTGCCGGCGCTCAGGTGGCCGATCACGGTGTCGCCGGGCAGCGGGTAGCAGCATTTGGCGTAGGTCACCATCAGCCCTTCGCTGCCGCGAATCGCCAGGGGCAGGCGGTCGTCCTCCGGGTCGCGGTTCTCGCCACGGGCACCGGCCAGCTTGCGCGCCACCAGCGGCGCCAGCCGGTTGCCCATGCCGATGTCCTCGAGCAGTTCGTCCACGGTGCCGTAGTGGTTGTTGTTCAGTTCCTGTTGCAGGGTTTTTTCCGACAACAGCGACAGATCCAGCTGGTAGGGGATCAGCGCTTTCTCCAGCAGCCGCTGGCCCAGCTCGGCGGCGTCCTCGCGGCGTTGCTGCTTGAGGAAGTGGCGAATGTTGGAGCGCGCCTTGCCGGTCACCACGAAATTCAGCCAGCCCGGGTTGGGGGTGGCGTTGGGGGCGGTGATGATCTTCACCGTCTGGCCGGATTCCAGCGGCGTGGACAGCGCCGCCAGCTTGCCGTCGATGCGCGCCGCCACGCAGCGGGTGCCCACCTTGGTGTGCACCGCGTAGGCGAAGTCCACCGGTGTGGCGCCGGCCGGCAGCTCCTTGATGTCGCCCTTGGGCGTGAACACGTAGGCTTCGTCCGGGAACAGGTCCACCTTCACGTTCTCGATGAATTCCATGGAGTTGCCGGCCTTCTGCTGGATTTCCAGCAGCCGCTGCATCCAGGATTGGGCCCGCGTGTGCGTGGGTGAGCCGGGCTCGTCGTGGGACTTGTACAGCCAGTGGGCGGCGATGCCGTTGTTGGCCATCGCTTCCATTTCCTCGGTGCGGATCTGAATCTCCAGAGGAATGCCGGAATGCGCTTTCAGGGTGGTGTGCAGCGACTGATAGCCGTTGGCCTTGGGAATCGCCACGTAGTCCTTGAAGCGGCCGGGAATCGGAATGAAGTGATTGTGCACCGCGCCCAGCACCCGGTAGCAGGTGTCCACCCGGTCGACGATGATGCGGAAGCCGAACACGTCCATGATGTCCGCGAACGGCTTATGCTGTTCCTTCATCTTCTGGTAGATGCTGTACAGATGCTTTTCCCGGCCCAGCACCCGGGCCTGGATGCCCTCTTCCTCGAGGCTGCGCTCCAGGCTGGTCTTGATCGAGGAGAGAATCTCACGGCGGTTGCCGCGCGCCGATTGCACCGCCTTGCCGATCAGCCGCGCGCGCATCGGGTGGATATTGTGGAAGGCGAGATCCTCGTACTCCACGCGCATGTTGTACATGCCCAGCCGGAACGCGATCGGGGCGTAGATCTCCAGGGTTTCCGTGGCGATGCGCTTGCGCTTCTCGGCGCGCATCACATGCAGGGTGCGCATGTTGTGCAGACGGTCGGCCAGCTTCACCAGGATCACGCGGATGTCGCGGGTCATGGCCAGCATCATCTTGCGCAGATTCTCGGCCTGCTGCTCCGCTTTCGATTCGAACTTGATCTGGGCGATCTTGGAGACCCCGTCCACCAGCTCGGCGACTTCCTCGCTGAACGCCTCGGCGAGCTGCTCCTTGGAGACGCCGGTGTCCTCGATCACGTCATGCAGCATGGCCGCCATCAGCGAGGCGTAGTCCATGTGCATGTCCACCAGGATGTTCGCCACCGCCAGCGGATGCGTAATATAGGGGTCCCCGCTTCGCCGGTACTGGCCCTCGTGGGCTTTCTCGGCAAAATAGTAGGCGCGAACCACCTGTGAAATTTGCTCTTCCGTCAGGTAGCTGCGTAACCGTTTTTTCAGGTTGTTGATCGAGGGCAAGATTCCTCGCCACGCCGCCAGGGCGAATCGAAGTGAACGATAATTCCTAGCTTAGGTTTGGCGTGGTGATTTGTCTACGTTATCGCCGTGAGCGCTTGAAAAGGCAGGGGTTTTCGGTCTGAAAGGCGGGCGCTATGAAGGCTTGTCAGGGAAGTGTTGCCGAACGAGGGGCGCGGCATTGCGGCCCCTCACGTCACTTTGGCGTTACTCGCCGAACGACTGGGTCAGCATCGCCAGGTCGTCCACGTCCGCGCCCTGATCGGCGATCGGGTTTTCAACCGATTCGGAGGTGACTTCCCCCGCGGCGATCTCGCGCAGCGCCACCACGGTGGGCTTGTCGTTTTCCCAGGCCACGCGCGGCTCCTTGCCGCCGGTCTGCAGCTGGCGGGCGCGCCGGCTGGATACCAGAACCAGCTCAAAGCGGTTATCCAGGTTTTCCAGGCAGTCTTCTACGGTTACACGGGCCATGTCGATCTCCTATTGCGGGGGCGCGCACCTAGTGCGGCCCGCGATTCTACTGGGTTTCAGTACCGGACAACAAGTCGGCGAGCGTGGCCGCCTGGCGTACCGCCTGGCGGTCGGTGGTCAGACGGCGCGCTTCGACGATGGCGGCCAGCTCGTGCAGGGCCCGTTCGAAGTTGTCGTTGACCACCAGATAGTCGAACTCGCCGTAGTGGCTCATCTCTTCCCGGGCCCCGGCGAGGCGCTTCTCGATCACGTGGTCGTCGTCCGAGGCGCGGGTGCGCAGGCGCTGGGCCAGGGTCTTCAGGCACGGCGGCAGGATGAAGATGCTGGCCGCCTCCGGCAGCAGGTGGCGGATCTGGGCGGCGCCCTGCCAGTCGATCTCGAGAATCACGTCCTCGCCGCCGCGCAGCGTCTCCGCCACCCAGTCGGCGCTGGTGCCGTACAGGTTGCCGAACACCTCGGCGTGCTCCAGGAACCGGCCCTCTTCCACCATGCGCACGAAGGTCTCGCGGCTGGTGAAGTGGTAATTGACCCCTTCCACTTCGCCCTCCCGGCGCGGCCGGGTGGTGTGCGATACGGAGATACGCAGGCGGGGCAGCTTTTCCACCAGCGCCGCCACCAGGGAAGTTTTACCGGCGCCGGAGGGGGCCGACACAATATAGAGAGTGCCTTTGTCGGTCATACGCATGCGGTTCCTGTCTGCCGGGGTCTCACTGCCCGCGAAAACGGGCATTATAGGGGGAAGTCCGCGGCCCGTCATGGCCAAGCCCGAAGGAGACACCATGCAGGACAGCCCGATCACCGCCACCGTGGATTTCCACCGCGACGGTGTGCAACACGGTTTTCTCAAGCTGCCGCACTCCCACGACGACTCCGCCTGGGGCAGCCTGATGATTCCGATCACGGTGGCGCGCAACGGCGACGGCCCCACCGCCCTGCTCACCGGCGGCAACCACGGCGACGAGTACGAAGGCATCACCGCCCTGCTCAAGCTGGCCGGCCGCCTGCGCGCCGAGGACATCCGTGGGCGGGTGATCATCGTGCCGATGATGAACCACCCGGCGGTGCTTAACGGCACCCGCACCTCGCCGCTCGACAAGGGCAACCTGAACCGGGCGTTTCCGGGCAGCCCCACCGGCAGCCTCACCCAGCGCATCGCCGACTATTTCACCCGCTACCTGGTGCCGCTGTGCGATCTGGCGCTGGACATCCATTCCGGCGGCCGCACCCTGGATCTGTTGCCGTTCGCCGCCACCCACCGGCTGGCCGACGCCGACCTGGCGCGCCGCTGCCTGGAGGGCGCGCGCGCCTTCGGCGCCCCCAACACCCTGCTGATGGCGGAGCTGGAAGGCGACGCGCTCTACGACACCGTGGTGGAGGCCCAGGGCAAGGTGTTCATCAGCACCGAGCTGGGCGGCGGCGGCACCACCACGCCGGAGACCGTGGCGCTGGCGGAGCAGGGCGTGGACAACGTGTTGCGCTGGGCCGGTATTCTGCCCGGCGAGCCGCGAATGTCGCCTACCCGTATGCTGGAGATTCCCGACAGCGCCCACTACCTGCAGAGCGAACACGCCGGCTTGCTGGAATTCGCGGTCAACCTGGGGGCGCCGGTGAAAGCCGGCGCGGTGATGGCGCGGGTCTATTCCATGGAGCGCACCGGCGCCGAACCGGCGGAATACCGCGCCCCGGTGGATGGCCTGCTGATCGGCCGCCGTCACCCCGCCAAGGTGGCCATGGGCGACACCTTCGCGGTGCTGGCGGTGCCGTTGTAGTCAGGCACTGGCGGGGAGCAGCAGGCCCCGCAGTTCGGTGTCGTTGGTGATCAGTTCCGCCAGCGTGTAGCCGTCCAGCACCTGCAGAAACGCCTCCTGCGCCCGGCCCAGCACTTTTTTCAGGGTGCAGGCCGGGTCGATCGGGCAGGACGAATTCTCCCCGAAGCATTCGAGCAGCTTCAGATTCTCGGTCTGCCTGACCACCTCGCCCACCGAGATCCGTTCCGGGTCGCCGGCCAGCACCAGGCCGCCGCCGCGCCCGCGCAGGCTCTTCACATAGCCCAGCCGCGTCAGTGTCTGCGCCACCTTGGCGATGTGGTTCGCCGAGATGCCGTAGCTCAGCGCGATTTCCTGCACCGTGGCCGGGGCCTTGTCGCGGGACAGCCCCAGATAGATCAGCAGACGCAGGGAGTAATCGGTGTGGGTCGTCAGTTGCATAAAGTCGTTGACCGCTTTTAAAGAGGTATATAGTATTCCTGTTTAAAAGAGGTATGTAAAACGCCTCTTTTAAGTCCGGAGCAACAGGAGACCTGGAATCATGCTGACCGCCGATCAACTCGCCGTTATCAAAGCCACCGTGCCGGTGCTGCAGGAACACGGGGAAACCCTCACCCGCCATTTCTACCAGCGCATGTTCGAGCACAATCCGGAAGTGCGCCCCTACTTCAATCCGGCGCATCAGCGGTCCGGGTCTCAGCAGCGTGCCCTGGCCGGCGCCATCTGTGCCTACGCCCAGCACGTGGACAGCCCGGCGGCGCTCACCGACGCGGTGGAGCTGATCGCGCAGAAGCATGTGTCGTTGGGGATCCGGCCGGAGCACTACCCGATCGTCGGCGAGAACCTGCTCGCTTCCATCAAGGAAGTGCTCGGCGACGCCGCCACCGATGACATCATCGACGCCTGGGCGGCCGCCTACGGCGCCCTGGCGGATATCTTCATCGGCCGGGAGGCGGACATTTACCAAGAGCAGGAACAGCGGTTCGGCTGGCAGGGCTTCAAGCCGTTCGTGGTGGCGCGCCGCGAAGCGGAGAGTGACAACATCACCTCCTTCTACCTGCGGCCCGCCGACGGCGCCGCGCTGCAGCCGCACAAACCCGGCCAGTACATCACCCTGCGCGTGGACGTGCCCGGCGCCGGCCCGGTGATGCGCAACTACAGCCTGTCCAACGCGCCCGGCGACCAGCACTTCCGGATCAGCGTCAAGCGCGAAGCGGCGCCGGTGGACGGTGCCCCGGACGGGGTCTGCTCCAACCACCTGCACGCCAACCTCAAAGAGGGTGACCACGTGGAGTTGGCGCCGCCGGCCGGAGAATTCGTGCTCGATACCCGGGAGCAGGAGGCGCCGGTGGTGCTGATCGCCGGCGGTGTCGGCATCACGCCGTTGCTGTCCATGCTGCACCAGTGCCTGGCGGCGTCGCCGGCCAGCCGTCCGGTGACGCTGATCCAGGGGGCGCTGAACAGCCGGGTGCATCCGTTCCGCGAGGAAGTGCGGGCGCTGGCCGCCGCGCACCCCAACCTGCAAGTGCATGTGCGCTACAGCGACCCGCTCGCCGGCGACGAACCGGGCCGGGGTTACCACAGCAACGGCCTGATCGATGAGGCGCTGCTCGACGCGCTCAGCGTGGACGGCGCCCACTACTATCTGTGCGGGCCGGAACCCATGCTGCGCCACGTCCACGCGCTGCTAAGCCGGCGCGGCGTGCCGATGGACAGGGTTCACTATGAGTTCTTCGGACCGGCGGCGCTGGCGGCCTGAGTCATCACCTGAGCGAGCCGTTATCGGTATCTTTATACACTTTGAATACGATGCGGCTCAGCCATTTCATGGCCCCTTCATAGAGCAGTGGGCAAAAACGCTGGGCAAGCACGCCTAGGCGGATATCAAGGGACGTAAATATCCAGTAGCGATTCTTCTTAACCCCGGCAATAATCTTCTTTGCCGCGTGCTCGGGGGTTTTGGCGTGCCGCTGGAAGCGTCGCGTCAAGGCCTGTACATCGGGGTCATCCCGATCCACGCCGACAACATTGATAGTTTTCACCAAGCCGGTGTCCACTGCCCCGGGACAAACTAGGCTTACACCGATGCCGTGTTGGCGAAGGTCGAAGCGCAGCACTTCGCTGATGCCTCTCAAGCCGAACTTGCTGGCACTATAGGCGGCGTGCCAGGGCAAGCCGAACAGACCCGCGGCGGAGGACACATTGACCAGGTGACCGCCCCTGCCAGCCTTGATCATCGGTGGCAAAAACGCGTGGATGATATGAACCGGCCCTAATAAATTGACCTCGATGATCTGATTCCAATGCGTTAGCTCCAGATTCTCGATCGTACCCCAGGTCGAGATGCCCGCAATGTTCATTACCACGTCGACACAACCATGTTGCTTATGGATATCGTCGGCGAAGGCCTGCACCGCGTATGGATCGGAGACGTCAAGCGCCCGATGGAATAATACCCGTCCGCCCTTCTCCGTTAGCTCTTGCGTCACAGCGTCCAGTGACGGCCGGTTGATGTCGGTCAGGCACAGCCTGGCGCCTTCGTCTACGAGCAACTCCGCCGTTGCCCGGCCAATCCCGCTGGCGGCTCCGGTAACCAAGCAGAGCCTATTGCGCAGTGACTTCATGAAGATCTCCTATTTAAGGCGGGCATGATGCCATGCTGTCTGGCTGCTATCGGTAACCCATCGCGCCACAATAAGGGCCCAAAAGCGCCAAAGCGTCTTGTGTGACCGAAGGTGTGACATACTCGGCGATATCGTTAGGAGAATTGCCGTGGATGATAACGATAATTGGGTGGCGGCCCCCCACCTCCAGCATCTCGCCCGCACCGCACAGGCCAATGGTCTTGATGTCGAGCAATGGTTGCTCAGGCTGGGGCGGAAGAACCCGCCGATCGGCGCGGAGGCCACACTGCCGATCTCCATGCTCGAAGAACTCCTGGCACAGCTCGACGCGCGATTCCCGGGTTACCCGTTCGGGCTGGTGATGGCGGAGAGCACCCAGCCGGCCGCGTTTGGGGTTCTTGGCTACCTTAGCCAGAGCTGCACACGCTTCGCGGACGTTTTGGATTTGATCGTCCGCTATAATGGGCTGCTTAGTAGCTTCGGGAACAGCAAGGTGATCTACCTGCCAGGTCGGGTCCGCGTTGATTGGGAGTGCCTGGCGGGCAGCCCTCTGTTTCGCAGGCATGCGTACGACTATGTCCTGGGTAGCTTTACAGTGCTTGCCCGGACCCTCCTGCAACCGACTCCCATGGTTCCCCTTGAGGTCGGTTTTTCCCACCCACCACCTGAAAATAAAGAGACACGGTTGCGTCTTCAACAACTATTCCAAAGCCCGATTTATTTTGACCAGCCGCAAGCGGGAATCTGTTTTGATCGAAAATTAATGGACCAACCCCTTAGCCACAGTGACCTCGGCATTAAGACCACGCTCGCACAACATGCTGATGCTCTAATGCGACAGCGGCAACAAACCACGACCTTGCCGAACACTGTGATGCGCTTGGCACGTGCCATGTTCGTTGACTGTCCCCCTGGTTTGGAGGACGTGGCGGATCAGTTAGGCATTAGTGGTCGTACTCTGCACCGGAGACTGGATGCCCATAACACTAAATTCCGGAGCCTAATTGACGAGATCCGAATGGAGAGGGCGCCTGATTTGATATCTAATAGCCACCAGCCACTGGAGGTGACAGCATTTCAGTTGGGCTTCCAGTCAAGACAATCCCTTATCCGATGGTTTAAGAAGCGTACTGGTTTAACACCCGGGGAATATCGGCAACGAGGAGATCACAAGCCATGAGAGATGCAGACCTATTGCGGCCCGAGAGGGGCTGGGCGCGTCCTGACTACGTTCGCATCCCCGCTCCACCGCAGCGGCAGCGCGCCGTGCTACTGCGCGCCCTATCGGGGGTGGCACGGCTCTTTGGCCGAGCTGAGCTGCCGCACATCTTTCCGGTCATTGGCATCAACGGTCGGATTTTCTGGCCATGGCTACTTTTTGCCTCCCAGATGATGCCTTTCGGTCGGCTCCCCGCGACGGATAGGGAGAAGGCGATCCTGCGTGTGGCTTGGCGCTGTAGAAGCCGCTATGAATGGGGCCAGCATGTGGAAATGGCGTTGAGGGTTGGCGTCAGCGATAAAGAAATCGTCGAGATCACGAAAGCGCCCGGTGACATCGCGAACCGAGATGATCAGCTGCTGATGGCGGCATGCGATCAGGTGTGTCAGCAGAGCCTTATTGATGAAGACAACTGGCTTGCGCTAAACCAGAAGTATAACAAGAGGCAGATGATCGAATTGGTCATGCTTGTCGGCCATTATGTAATGGTCGCTGGCTTGTTGATTAACGCGGGTATCGAGCTGGAAACGGCCACCGAGAAGACGTTACAGGGCTTCTATGCGCGCCTGCCTAAGGGATAGGCGGGTCCGGTGCCCCTGACTGTCCGGATTTGATCCTCCCAACAATGCGATGATTTGGCGTTACGCATATTTTCAACAATTGCGAGGCGCCATGATGATCAGATCGCCCTATTTTTCGGTTATTATTTTTCTCTTCTTTTGTACGCCACTCCACTCCTTTCAGGTGTCTGACGGCGAGCGGGTAAATCAACAAATTACGGACTTCGATATCGTCTCCGATAACCTTGTGGATGCAACCACTGTAAGGGTGATGTTGCCTACCGGATACTCCGATACTGTTTCAGGATATCCGGTTATTTACCTGCTCCATGGTGGTGGCGGAACCCATGAAGACTGGACGGTCTGGGGCGTGCAGGAAATTGTCGATGACCGTGATGTAATCATCGTCCAGCCGTCGATGGGAAAAGGGAGCTGGTATGCTGATGCGGCCGTTCCCGGTATAGATGGTAACCCGAAGTGGGAGACCTTTTTCTTTGAAGAGCTTGTGACCTGGGTAGATGGCACCTTTAAAACCGACGCCCGCCGCGAGGGGCGTGCAGTGGTTGGCCTTTCGATGGGAGGCTATGGCGCGATGAGTTACGCGGCGAGGCACCCGGATCAATTCATCGCCGCCGCCGCATTCTCCGGTGCAGTCGACACCAGCAGAGAGTTGATTTCGAATTGGATCGGTGTTTCACCGGTTATTGACGCAAGAGTGCCTTACTCGATCTTTGGGATCTGGCCTCTCGATACGGAGGTCCGCCAAGCTCATAACCCCCTCAACCTGGCGCACAATCTGGCGGGGATGCATCTCTCTTTCTACTTCGGCAACGGAAACCGTGGGGTCCTCGATAATCAGAACGAGTACAACCCCGTCAATCTGTTCATGGGCTGGATTCAGGAAGCCGAGGTGCACCGAATGAACTTTGCCATGCATGATCGGCTCAACCAACTGGGAATAGCCCACCAGTTTCACCCCTATGGCGACGGCATGCATTCGCCGGGCTACTGGATTCGTAGTTTCCGGCAGGAATTACCAGAACTAATGCGTGTGTTCGATAACCCGCCGGAGCCTGTCAATAGGTTGGTGAACGGTGACTTCGAGGCGGAAGGCATTGTGGGAAATGCTGACAATAATGATTGGCAGTGCTTGGGTCAGTGCGGCCTGGACCGGGGGCTTGAGTTAGAACACCAGGGCGTGAGCAATGGCTGGGTTCGCAACAGTAACACCGAATGGAACGAGCTGTACCAGGAGATCTCCGTCGCCAAGAAAACCGATTACCACCTGTCCGCCTGGATAAGAACATCCGGATCCAAGCTGACTCTTCTGGGGGTTCGTGGAATGGACGGGGCTACGCTGGTGGATACGCCGATAAGTGCAAGCGCGGACTATGCGGTATATCAATTAGCGTTTAATACGGGTGACCATGATGTTATACGTGTCTTTGCCGGATTGCAGCCTGGCGGTGATGATGCCTGGCTCCAGCTGGATGATGTGTTCCTGGCGGCGGGGCTTGCGCCGCCGGTAGCACCGGTGGTGCCGGATGAAGACCCCTTCGAGCCCTTCCCTAATGTTCCCCCTGAAGATGACACCAATGACGGCGCCCCCGCGAAAAACAGCGGCGGCTCCGCTCCGGTTGCTGGGTCCGGGGGCGGGTCGATACCCCTATCGGCCCTTCTGTTGGGGCTGGGTTTCGGTGTTTGGCGCACGATCTCGAGGAGTTTCAGCGGTCGCAGAACAGGTCGTGCAGCACCTCGATAATGCGGGTCGCCCGGGTGCCCTGCAGGGAATAATAGATCGTCTGGGCGTCGCGGCGGGTCTGTACCAGATCGTCGCGGCGCAGTACCGCCAGGTGCTGGGAGACCACTGACTGGCTGCCCGCCACCCGTGCGTTGATCTCGCCCACCGTCATCTCGCCCTCCACCAGCATGCAGAGAATCAGCAGGCGCTTCTCGTGGGACAACGACTTGAGCAGGCGGGCGGCGTCGGCGGCGTGCTCGGCCATCGCTTCGTCGGGCTTTGGGGGGCTGCTTTTACGGCGTGTGTCGGTCATGGCATCGCTTCAATGATTTGACCTCAAAATAGCACTGCAGATATCTAATGTAAATTTTCCTATATTAGATTTGACTAATAAAAGGGTGGCGGCTATAAAGAATTAAATCGATGTCACCCAGGAGGTTTTCATGGCAGCCGCGCAACGCCCCCAGGTTCGCTCCTTTCTTCACGAGCCCACCTCCACCTTTTCCTACGTGGTCTGGGACCCGGACACCCGCCGCGCCGCGGTGATCGATTCGGTGCTCGACTACGAAGCCGAGTCCGGACGGCTCAGCACCGATACCGCCGACGAACTGATCGGTTTCGTACGCGATCAGGGGCTGGAGGTGGAGTGGGTGCTGGAGACCCATGCCCACGCCGACCACCTGGCCGGCGGCGCCCATGTGCACCGGCAACTGGGCGGCACCACCGGCATCGGTGTCGGCATTCGCCAGGTGCAGAAGCACTTCAAGGACGTCTACGGCTTCGAACGCGGCTTCCAGGCGGACGGCACGCCCTTCGAGCACCTGTTCGAGGATTTCGAAAGCTTCCGGGTGGGCAATATCGAGGCCCGTGCCATCCCCACGCCCGGGCACACCTCGGACCACCTGACGTATCAGATCGGCGACGCTATCTTCGTCGGCGACACCCTGTTCATGCCCGACGGCGGCACCGCCCGCTGCGACTTTCCCGGCGGCAGCGCCCATACCCTGTATCAGTCGATCCAGCGGTTGTTCGAGCTGCCCGACGACACCCGCCTGTTCGTGCTGCACGACTACCGGCCCGGCGGTCGCGACTACCGTTACGAAACCACCGTGGGTGACCAGAAGCGTGACAATATTCATGTCGGCGGCGGCCGCTCCGAGGATGACTTCGTCAAGCTGCGTACCGAGCGCGATGCCACCCTCGGCCTGCCCGATCTGATTATCCCCTCGGTGCAGATCAACGTCCGCGCCGGCCACACCCCGCCCGCCGACGACAACGGCCGGCGCTACATCAAGGTGCCCCTGAACCACCCGGAAGGGTTCTCCCAGACCGCGCACGACGAGGAGCTGCCGGTATGACCATCGTGAACTTCACCCCCTGGGCCGGCCTGATCGGCGGTCTGCTGATCGGCGCCAGCGCCTCGCTGCTGCTGTGGCTCAACGGTCGCATCGCCGGCATCAGCGGCATCGTCGCCGGCGCCACGGTGGAGCCCGGCGGCGACCGGGCCTGGCGCTGGCTGTTTCTGGCCGGCCTGCTCGGCGGCGCCGCCCTGGCGTTCTGGCTGGTGCCGGGCAGCCTGGCCTTCCAGTCGGACATGCCCTGGCCGGTATTCCTGGTGGCCGGCCTGATCGTCGGTTTCGGCACCCGGCTGGGCAGCGGCTGCACCAGCGGCCACGGCGTCTGCGGCCTGGCCCGGCTGTCGCCGCGCTCGCTGGCCTCGGTGGCCACCTTCATGGCCACCGGCATCCTCACCGTGTTCGTGATCCGACATCTGCTGGGGGGGGGCGCATGAAGAAGAATCTCGCCGCGTTGATTGCCGGCCTGCTATTCGGTCTCGGCCTGGCCATCTCGCAAATGACCAACCCGGCCAAGGTGCTCAACTTCCTGGACATCACCGGCACCTGGGACCCCACCCTGGCGTTCGTCATGGGCGGCGCCGTGCTGGTTACCCTGATCAGCTTCCGCTTTATCCTCAAACAGGACCGGCCGCTGTTCGAGGGCCAGTTCCATCTGCCCACCCGCAGCGACATCGATAGCCGCCTGCTCGGCGGCGCCGCCCTGTTCGGCATCGGCTGGGGCCTGGCCGGCTACTGCCCCGGCCCGGGCGTCGCCGCGCTGGTGATGGGACTGTGGGAGCCGGCGTTGTTCGTGGTGGGCTTGCTGGTGGGGATGTGGGGGTTCCGGCGATTGCCGGCGTAGGGCCGCCGGCGATCACTCGATATTCTGAATCTGTTCCCTCATTTGCTCGATCAACACCTTCAATTCCACCGCCGCGGCGGTGGTCTCGGCGTCCACGGACTTTGACGCCAGGGTGTTTGCTTCGCGGTTGAGTTCCTGCATCAGGAAGTCCAGACGGCGGCCCACCTGGCCGCCTTTTTCCACCACCCGGCGCACTTCGGCCACGTGGGTTTCCAGGCGGTCCAGTTCTTCGTCCACGTCCATTTTCTGGGCAGCCAGCACCAGTTCCTGTTCCAGGCGCTCCGGGTCGGGGCTCTCCACCGCCTCCTGCACGCGCTGGCGCAGGCGGTCGCGCAGGGCCTCGCGGATCGCGGGCAGCGCCTGGCGAATGCGGGCCACCTGCTCGCCGACGCCGTCCAGGCGTTCGCGCACCATGCGCGCCAGCTGCTCGCCTTCGCGGTCGCGGGTGGCGATCAGGGCGTCCAGGGCTTCGTCCAGGGCGGCCAGGGCTTCCGCGTGCAGGGTGTCGGCGTCCACTTCGCGGGTGGAGAGCACGCCGGGGAAGCGCAGGATTTCCAGCGGGTTCACCTGGCCGGCGTGGCGCACCAGGTCGTCGACGCGGCGGGCCGCCTCGGCGAGGTGCTTGACCAGGTTCTCATTGAGCTCCAGTTCCGCTTCGCCTTCTTCGGTCTGGTAGCGCAGGGTGACGTCCACCTTGCCGCGGCCCAGCCGCTGGCGACAGCGTTCGCGCACGTCGTTCTCCAGGGCGCGCAGGCCCTCGGGCAGGCGCGGGCCCACTTCCAGGTAGCGGTGGTTCACCGAGCGGATTTCCCAGGCCAGGCTGGCGCCGGTGAGGTGGCGGTCGGCTCGGGCGAAGGCGGTCATGCTACGAATCATGGGCGTCCCTGGGGTGGTGGGTGAGTGCGGCGAAGTGGGGCTTAGTGTAGCGGGTCAAGCGACTGGAAGCATTCACCGGCGCCCCGCCTCGCGTTGATGGGCGGGGGTTCGCTACAATGGCGGGCCATTCGATCCCGAATCAAGGAGTTTTCATGCGCCCTTCCGGCCGCCAGCTCGACCAGATGCGCGACGTATCCTTCGTACGCGATTTCACCATGCACGCTGAAGGCAGCGTGCTGGTGTCCTTCGGCAATACCAAGGTGTTGTGCACCGCGTCCGTGGAGGATGGCGTGCCGCGTTTCCTCAAGGGCAAGGGCCAGGGCTGGATCACCGCCGAGTACGGCATGCTGCCCCGCTCCACCCATACCCGCTCCGGCCGCGAGGCGGCGCGCGGCAAGCAGGGCGGCCGCACGCTGGAAATCCAGCGGCTGATCGGGCGCTCCCTGCGCGCCGCCGTGGACCTGAAGAAGCTGGGTGAGCACACCATCTATCTGGATTGCGACGTGATCCAGGCGGACGGCGGCACCCGCACCGCGTCGATCTCCGGGGCCTGCGTGGCGCTGGTGGACGCCTTCACCACGCTGCTGGAGCGCAAGCGCATCAAGGAAGACCCCCTCAACGGTCTGATTGCCTCGGTGTCGGTGGGGATTTATAAGGGAGAACCGGTGCTGGATCTGGATTATCCCGAAGATTCCAACGCCGACACGGACATGAACGTGGTAATGACCCAGCATGGTGGCTTCGTGGAGATTCAGGGCACCGCCGAGGGCGACGAGCCGTTCACCCGTCAGCAGTCCGATCAGTTGCTGGGCCTGGCCGAGAAAGGCATTGGTGAAATCGTCCGCAAGCAGCAGGAGGTGCTGGGCTGGTAAGCCCGGTGGGGAACAGAATGAAAAACTACAAGAAGCACTTTTTGCGCTTCGCCGAGGAGCGCCAGGCGCTGAAGTTCGGGGAGTTCACCCTGAAATCCGGGCGCATCAGCCCGTACTTTTTTAACGCCGGCACCTTTTACACCGGCGAGGCGCTGGCCCGGCTGGGCCGCTACTACGCCGACGCCATCGTCGAGTCGGGCATTGAGTTCGACATGCTGTTCGGCCCGGCCTACAAGGGTATTCCGCTGGTGGCGGCGGTGTCCGTGGCGCTCGCCGAGCACCACGGCCGGGACCTGCCCTGGGCGTTCAACCGCAAGGAAGCCAAGGACCACGGCGAAGGCGGCTGGCTGGTGGGCGCGCCGCTGGAAGGCCGCGCGCTGGTGATCGACGACGTGATCACCGCCGGTACCGCCATCCGTGAGGTGGCGGAGCTGTTCGAGCGCACCGAGGCGAGCATCGCCGGGGTGTTCGTGGCGGTGGACCGGCAGGAGCGCGGGAGTGGAGAGTCTTCAGCGCGTGGTAGAGGGCTGTCGGCGATCCAGGAAGTGCAGGAGAGCCTGGGCGTGCCGGTGCGCAGCATTGTCTCCATGTCGGACATCATCGTCTGGCTGGAAGAGCAGGAAGGGCGCGACGCCGACCGCGTGGCGCTCAAGCAGTATCGCAAGCGCTACGGCGTGGAGGGATAACCGTGAGGTGGCTGCCGTGGGGGCTGGTGTTGGCGTCGTTGGCGCTGCCGGTGCTGACGCCGGCGGCGCCCAAGCAGAATGAACCCGCCGGTGAGGTGATGTACCGCTATACCAAACCGGACGGCACCCTGGCGGTGAGCGCCACGCTCAACGAGCAGGCCATCCACGCCGGCTACCAGGTGCTCGACCATAACGGCCGCGTGCTGCGCCGCGAGCCGCCGGCGCCCCCGGAAGAGCAGGCGCGCCGCCGCCAGGCGATTGCGGCCGAGCAGCAGGCGCAACGGCAGGCCGAGCGGGACAAGGAGCTGGAGCGGCTCTACGCCGGGCCCGAGGACGCGGTGCGTGCCCGTGAGCGCCAGATCGAAGCGCTTGAGTTGCGCATCAGCTACGCCACCAACACCCTGGCGCAGCTGGAAGAGAAGCGCGACCAGGAGGTCAGCCTGGCCGCCCGCGCCGAGCGCGCCGGCCGGCCGGTGCCGGAGGGCACCCGCCAGGCCATCGAGGAGTATCAGCGCCGCATGGCCCATGTGCGCCAGGAAATCGCCGGCTATGAGAAGGACAAGCAGGCGGTGCGCGAGCAGTACGCGCCGATTATTGAGCGGTTGGAGGAGCTGGCGGGCTCTTAATCGCGGAACACCGTGGGGGCGAGCAGCGCCCATTGCTCGGGCCAGTCCTGGCCGGGGCGGATCCTGAAACCGGAACGGACGAACTGGGCGATGCGCCCTTCCACCACCGCCAGCAGCAGGTTGGCGGTGATGGTGGGCGTGGCCGCGGTGCGCTTGCCTTCCTTGAACTCGGCGTCACGGACCACTTGCTTGAGCTGGCTTTCCACCCGGTCGTAGAACTGCTGGATGCGCCGGTGCAGGCGCTCGTTCTCGCCGGTGAGGGCGTCGCCGGTGAGCAACCGGGTGATGCCCGGGTTGCGCTCGGTGAACGCCAGGATCAGCGTGAGGATCTGCTCCACCTGGGTGAGCGCGTCCCCTTCGCCGGTGATGCGGTTAATGCGTGAGAAGATCGCCTCTTCGATGAAGTCGATGAGCCCCTCGAACATCTTTGCCTTGCTCGGAAAATGCCGATACAGCGCGGCTTCGGACACCCCCACTTCCCGGGCCAGGCCGGCGGTGGTGATCCGCCCGCCGGGTTCCGCTTCCAGCATGTGCGCCAGGGCCTGCAGGATTTGCTCCTTTCTGGACGGAGTCTGTTCTGTCATGCGTTGTTCCCATTTTAAGTCAGCTGCACGCTTCAAGCTTCAAGCCGCAAGCGGATTCGAGCGGGCTTGCAGCTTTCAGCCTGTAGCTTGTGGCTTAATGCTTGCTGATCAGCGTCCCCACGCCTTTATCGGTCAATATCTCCAGCAACACCGCGTGGGCCACCCGGCCATCGATGATGTGCGAGGTGTGCACGCCGTTCTCCACCGCTTCCAGGGCGCAGCGGATCTTCGGCAGCATGCCGCCGTGGATGGTGCCGTCCTTGATCAGCGCGTTGACCCGGTCCGCGGTGAGGCCGGTGAGCACGCGGCCTTCCTTGTCCTTGAGGCCGGCCACGTTGGTGAGCAGAATCAGCTTCTCCGCGCGCAGCACCTCCGCCACCTTGCCGGCCACCAGGTCGGCGTTGATGTTGTAGCTGGTGCCGTCCTGGTCGACGCCGATCGGCGCGATCACCGGAATGAAGTCGCTGCCGCCGAGCAGGTCGAGCACCTTGGTGTCGATGCCCTGCACCTCGCCCACATGGCCGATGTCGATGATTTCCGAAGCCTGCAGCTCCGGGTCGTCGGCGTCCAGGTTCTTGAGCAGCATCTTGCGCGCCTTGATCAGGCGGCCGTCCTTGCCGGTCAGGCCCACCGCCTGGCCGCCGTTGTGCTGGATCAGGTTGACGATGTCCTTGTTGACCAGGCCGCCGAGCACCATCTGCACCACGTCCATGGTCTCCCGGTCGGTGACGCGCATGCCCTGGACGAACTTGCTCTCCTTGCCGAGCCGGTTGAGCAGATCGCCGATTTGCGGGCCGCCGCCGTGGACGATCACCGGATTGATGCCGACCTGCTTCATCATCACCACGTCGCGGGCGAAGCTGTTCTTCAGCTCGTCGTTTTCCATGGCGTTGCCGCCGTATTTGATCACCACGGTGGTGCCGGCGAAGCGCTGAATATACGGCAGCGCTTCAATCAGAACGCGGGCGGTTTCCTGGGCGCTCTTGGTGTCCATGTCTGCTTTCTCCAACCGGTCAATAAGTATCCGTGTAAGGGGCGAACGCCTCGGCGCTGTTGCCCGCCTGCAGGGAGAGTACCTCCAAAAGGCGGGCGGCGGCGTAGAGGGCATCGCTGAATCCGTACCAGCGGTCGGCGAAGAATATATGCCCGTTCGCCTCTCCCGCCAGGGGCACGGCCAATTCTTTCATGCGCGCCCGGATCCGGGCGGGGCCGCCCTCTTCCATCACCGGCCGGCCGCCCTGCTGGCGGATCAGGCCGGCCAGGGCCTGGTTATCGGGCATATTGAAAAGCACATCGGCGCCAGGATTGCGCTCCAGCAGATCCCGGGCCAGCAGCATCAGCAGCCGGTCGGCGGCGATCAGGCGGCCGTCGCTGGCGACCAGGGAGAGGCCGCCGCCGGCGTGGAACGCCAGGCCCAGGTGCAGATTTTGCTCGCCCACCGCGCGGGCCAGGGCGTCCACGTCGGCGCCCTCCACGGTGACCACCTTGCAGCCCAGCTCGCCGAACAGGCGGGGCGCCAGGCCGGCGGTTGCGTCGGCGCCCTGCACCGCCACCGACATCGGGCGCGCGAGAATAATGTCGTCCGCCACGGCGTTCAGATAGCGATCGTTGATGTCGCGCTGTTCCCGTTCCCCGGTGCCCTCATCCAGATTCCGTGCCAGCAGCCGTTCGCGCAGGGTCAGCAGCCGGTCTCCGAGCAGCAGCTCGCCGTTGATGACCACGTCCAGGGCGCGCTGGTCGCCATCGCCGGTAAGGCAGACGCCGCTCTGGCTCTCCAGTACCTCGGTGGCGTAGTGGAGCACCGCCGGCGGGGCCTCGCCCAGATCCACCACCTGGCGGCCGCTGGCCACCAGGCCGTTGATCAGCGCCGCCTTGGCATCGGCCTCGCCCGTGCAGACCACGAACAGGGTGTGCTGGCCGGCGGCGCCCGCTTCGCTGCCGATCGCCCGGCCGAGCTGCTCCAGGGCGGTGCCGTCCAGGGGCGCGTCACCGGTGGCGCGAATGCCGTCGGCGCCGAACAGAACTTGCGACGGTGCGGGGCCCGGTTCCGGTTCGGTCGGTGTTTCAGGTTCCGGCTCCGGTTCCGGGGCCGGTGGCAGCGACGACGCCGCCGGCGCCGCGGGACGCGCGGGCGCGCTGTCCGGGCGGCGAGCGGCGGTGGCCGCCGGCGCGGGCTGACGCCGGGCGAGGCGGGCGAATACCGCGTAGATCACCAGCAGTATCAGTGCCGCGCTGATTCCAGCGGGCAGCAGCAGGCTTTGCCAGGACGGCGGTGTGGGGGGCACCGCCAGGGTCAGGCTGAAGGGGCCGCCCCGGGCGCTGGCGGTGGCGCTGGCGCTCACGGCCTGGCCACGACGGATCAGCGTCAGGTCGCCCTGGCTCAGCGTCAGGGCGCTGCCTTGGGGCAGGCGTTGATCGAGGCTGCGCAGCCAGGGCCTCAGGTCGTGTTCCAGGATTACCGCGCCGCCGGGTGTGGTGCGCGCCATCAGCAGCGCCGGCTGTTCACCGCCGGTGCTGGAGACCACCACTTCCCCCCGTTCGCGCAGGTTATGCAGCAGTTCGCGCAGCGTGAACGATAGCTGTTCCTCACCGGGGTGGCCGTCGGGTACGCGCAGCAGGCGGGTGTCGTCCTGCCAGGCGGTGGGGGTCAGGGGCTGGTCGGCGGTCGGTGCCGGGGAAGCCGGGCGTCCGGCGAGTTGTTCCAACTGGGCGCGGTGGCGGCTCACGCGCTGGCCGAGTTCCCCGGCCAGGGTGTTGGCCAGATGCCGGGCCTGATCCGCGGCGGCGGTTTGCGCCTGGTTGTGCTGATACTGGTGCCAAAGACCTGAGCCGGCGCCGACCAGCACCAGGCCCAGCAGCGCGAGCAGCAGTGCTGGCCTGGTCAGAACCTTGCGTTCGTTCCCCATCCGTTCCCCCTAGCCGTCCCGTCGCCGTTCTGTGGTCGCGGCGTTTCGGTGAGGCCCGTGGTGCTTACTGGCGGCCGCTGTGGCCGAAGCCGCCCTCGCCGCGGGCACTGTCGTCGAACTCATCCACCTGCGTCAGCGACACCTGCATCACCGGCACGATCACCAGCTGCGCGATGCGCTCCCCCGGCTCGATGGTGAAAGCGCTGTTGCCCCGGTTCCAGCAGGACACCATCAACTGGCCCTGGTAGTCCGAGTCGATCAGCCCCACCAGATTGCCCAACACGATACCGTGCTTATGGCCCAGCCCGGAGCGCGGCAGGATCATCCCCGCGTAACCCGCATCGCCGATGTGAATGGCCAGCCCGGTGGGCAGCAGTTCGGTGTCGCCGGGGTTCAGGGTCAGCGGGGCCTCCACCATGGCGCGCAGGTCCAGGCCGGCGGAGCCGTCGGTGGCGTAGGCGGGCAGTGGAAACGAATCGCCCAGGCGGGCATCAAGAAGCCGGTATTGCAGTTGCATCGATGGTCTCAGCGGTCAGTGGTTTCAGCTCTGGCGGATCGCGATCAATTCGATCAGTTGCTTGGCGATCTGCGCTTTGGAGGCGAGCGGCAGCACCTTGTGCCCGCCGGGCCAGATCACCGTGAGGGCGTTATTATCGCTGTTGAAGCCCACATTGGTGCCGGATACGTCGTTAGTGGCGATCATATCCAGTTTTTTGCTCTTCAGCTTGCCCTGGGCGTATTCAATCACATCCTGGGTTTCCGCCGCGAAGCCCACGGTGAAGGGCCGTTTGGCGTGGCAGGCCACGGCGGCGATGATGTCCGGGTTCTTCACCAGGGTGAGGTGAATTTCCTCGGTGGATTTCTTGATCTTGTGGTCGGCGGTGACGGTGGGCCGGTAATCCGCCACGGCGGCGGTGGCGATAAAGATATCGCAGCCCTCTTCCACCGCCTTGAGGCTGGCCTCATACATGTCCTCGGCCCGGACCACGTCGATGCGGTTAACCCGGTTGGGGGTGTCCAGGGCCACGGGGCCGGCGATCAGGGTGACACGCGCCCCCGCCTCGGCGGCGGCCTGGGCCAGCGCGAAGCCCATTTTCCCGGAGCTCTTGTTGGTCAGGTAGCGCACCGGGTCGATCGGCTCCCGGGTGGGGCCGGCGGTGATCACCAGATGTTTGCCGGTGAGCAGTTCGTAATCGAACACTTCCGCGGCCTGCTGAATGATCTCCGCCGGGTCCTGCATGCGCCCCGGGCCCACTTCGCCGCAGGCCTGGCTGCCGGCGCCGGGGCCGAAGATATGGATGCCCTTCTCCTGCAGGATCAGCTGGTTCTTCTGGGTCGCCTGATCCGCCCACATTTGCTGGTTCATGGCCGGGGCGACCGCCACCGGGGCGCCGGTGGCCAGGCACAGGGTGGCGAGCAGGTCGTTGCCGTGGCCGTAGGCCAGGCGGGCGAGGAAATCCGCCGAGGCCGGAGCGATCAGCACCAGGTCCGCCCAGCGGGCCAGCTCGATGTGGCCCATGGCGGCCTCGGCGCGCGGGTCCAGCAGATCGGTGTGCACCGGGTGCCCGGACAGCGCCTGCATGGTGAGCGGGGTGATGAACTCACAGGCGCCCTGCGTCATGACCACGCGCACTTCGGCGCCGGCGTCCTGCAGCCGGCGGACCAGATCCGCGCTCTTGTAGGCGGCGATGCCTCCGGTGACACCGAGGAGGATCCGTTTATTGACCAGTCGCTGCATGCTGTCATTCCGTACAGTATTTTGGGCTGTGGCTGACACAAACCATGGTGGATGTCGTCTGCCCTCACCCCGGGGGGTTGTGCAGACTAGGGGCGTCATAGGGTAGCACCAAGGTATGAGCAAACACAGGGAGGTGAGTATGGCGATCAGCGACTGGCCGAAACAGGAACGGCCCCGGGAAAAGCTGCTGGGGCGGGGCGCGGGCGCGCTCAGCGACGCGGAACTGCTGGCGATCTTTCTGCGCACCGGCAGCCGGGGCAGAACCGCCGTCGACGTGGGCCGCGACATTCTCGACCGCAGCGGCGGCCTGCGCGGGCTGCTGGACCTAACGCCCAAGCGCATGGCGCGTCTGCCGGGCATGGCGGATTCCCGCTGTGCCCAGGTGCTGGCGGCTCTGGAGATGGGGCGGCGCTACCTGGCCACGGAGCTGGAGCGGGGCTTCAGCCTGGACAACCCGGAGCCGGCGGCGCGGTTGTTGACCGCCGAACTGCGCGGTGAGCCCTGCGAGGTGTTCGCGGTGCTGTTCCTGGATAACAAGCACCGGGTAATCGGCTTCGAGAAGATGTTCTACGGCACCGTGGACGGCGCCGCCGTCTACCCCCGGGAGGTGGTCCGCCGGGTGCTGGAATACAACGCCGCCAGTGTGATCGTGGCCCATAATCACCCCTCCGGGGTGGCGGAGCCGAGCCAGGCGGACCGCGATGTCACCGAGCGGCTGCGCCGGGCGTTGGATCTGATCGACGTGCGCATCCTCGACCATCTGGTGATCGGCGACGGTCATTGGGAGTCGTTCAGCCGCCGCGGCTGGGTGTGATATTTGCCGGTAAATGCCGGAATGGCTTGATCCCCGCCCCGGGTTTTGGTATAAAACGCGCCTTTTCCGGGGCTGCCCCGCCCCAATTGTGTTGCATCACGGGAGCAAGATCATGTCCAAAGTTTGCCAGGTAACCGGGAAGCGGCCGGTAACGGGCCACCACGTGTCCCACTCGAACATCAAGACCAAGCGTCGCTTCGAGCCGAATCTCCACTACCATCGCTTTTGGGTGGAGAGTGAAAAGCGCTTCGTGCGCCTGCGTGTATCCTCCAAAGGGATGCGTATCATTGACAAGAAGGGTATCGACTCCGTGTTGGCCGATATCCGCGCCCGCGGCGCGCGCGCCTGAGCCCAAGGAGCTGAATCATGGCATCTGGTCCGATTCGTGAAAAAATTCGTCTGGTCTCCTCAGCGGGCACCGGGCACTTTTACACCACCGCCAAGAACAAGCGTCTGCATCCCGAAAAGATGGAGACCAAGAAGTTTGATCCCGTGGTCCGCAAGCACGTGATCTACAAGGAAGCCAAGATCAAGTAAGCGTCCTGCCTGGCAAGGGACAACGAAAACCCGGTGTGGCTGATGGCCAGACCGGGTTTTTTTATGTCCGTGCGTTCGCCCTGACTCTGGCCATGCTTCATTGCTTCATCACGTCAATAACAATAAATTTCATAACAGTACAAAGTTGGTCTTTTTGTGCGGGTAGCAAAAGACGCATACTGGCATAACGATGTTACGCCGCCGTAAAGGTGGAAACGTAACGACAAACGCGGTAACAAAAGAATAAGAACAACCGGTCGTCGCTTTCATAACACCGGATATCCGCCGACGTTTTGCGTAACTTGTTGATTTTAAAGGGTTTGAGCGAAGGATATGCAAAAGTGGGTACTTGTGAAGTGGTTCACAAAATACCTACTATCGGAAAGGAATCGTCACTGATCACACTTTTTGGGTTTTAAGGGAGAGCTCCAAATGAAATCACTGACCATCTTCACCAACGTTTCGCAACAACTCGCCGCCCGGCTATTCAGCCGTGGCCATACCCAGGCCGATAAGCAGCGTGGCGCCAGCGCGCTGGAGTACATCGTGCTCGCCGCCGCCATCATCATCATTGTAGGTTTTCTAGCCACTTCTGATGCCGGCGATAAGTTGGTTAAAGCATTTGAGCAACTCTTCATCGATGCTGCCGGCGGCACCGGCAC
>TARA_R100000935_G_scaffold44696_2_pt1 | contig 124880 bp, 106 predicted proteins | sample TARA_R100000935 | Tara Oceans TARA_R100000935 (sample SAMEA2621502) | marine metagenome | biome: marine biome (ENVO:00000447); feature: surface water layer (ENVO:00002042); material: "saline water (ENVO:00002010), including plankton (ENVO:xxxxxxxx)" | depth 5 m
TTTATGGTTTGTACTTTTTTAAAGCATACTACCTTTAGCCTGGTAACTTATCTTAATACTTAATACTGATAACTGAGTACTGCCAACTGAAAATTTTTTCACCCCTCAGGCAACCCTTTTTCAAAAAGTTGCGTCTCTATAGATAGAAGCAACCAGCGAAGCATTAAATACAGATGAAACTTATTTCATTACATAAAAATTATGACAGGCTCATTGCTAAAGCCAAAAAGGGAAACCGAAAGGCTCAGCATGAACTCTTTCAGCTATTCTCGCCAAAAATGATGAGCGTATGCAGACAATATGTAAAGCATAACGATCTGGCCGAAGAAGTAATGCTCACTGGATTTTTGAAAGTGTTTACCCATTTACCTTCGTATGAAGGTTCGGGAAGTTTTGAAGGATGGATTCGCCGTATTATGGTGAACGAATCTATCAGTGAACTTCGGAAACAGAAAAAATTGTTTTTTCAGGACGAATCTGTAATCGAGAATTCTTTGGGGCATGCAACCGATTTTCCTTCAGAATTAGAAGTGGAAGACATTCAAAAGTTGATCGATACGTTGCCGGAAGGGTACAAAGCAGTTTTCGTATTGTACGCAGTAGAAGGGTATAAACACAGTGAAATTGCCGAGTTGTTGCAGATTTCTGAAGGCACGTCGAAATCGCAATTGTCAAAAGCGCGCAAAATGCTTCAGAATTTAGTTGAACGTCAAAATACTACGAGCTATGGAACCAAATAAATTTGAAGAAAACATACGTACCAAACTAGAGGAGCGCGAGCTACAGCCCTCTCCTGAGGCCTGGGGCAAGTTAGACGCCCAGTTGGGCACCCCAAGATCCAGCAATAAAACATTCTGGTATGCTATAGCCGCAAGTTTAGTGGCAATACTAGTGGTGGCTTCATTTTTACTGAAAGAAGATACCGCTGTTTCCACTGAAATTGTAGAGCAACCTATTCCTTCTGAAACTTTAAAGGATGTCGAAGTGGCAACTTCTGAAGAGAATAACCCGAAAGATACCCCTGTTACTGAAGAAAAAACGGATGGCGAAATAGCAAAGTCGCCACCAAAACAACTTCCGAAGAAGAATGAAGCAGTAGTAGCCAATAGTTCAGGGAAAGAGGAGACGACCAGAGAAGATAGAAAAGAGAAAACTGTTGAAACACCTGTAACTGCGATCGCACAAGCAGCTACAAAAACCAAAGAAGTAAAGACTATAGAAAAAATTCAAAAAGAAGACTTTATCAATTTAAAAGTGGATGAAGTAGTCGCGAAAGTAGAAGATTTGCAAACCACAAACAGAGACGTAACCGCTCAGGATGTTGAAGCTTTGCTGCAGAAAGCCCAACGTGATATTGCGACGCAACGTTTGCTCGAAGAAAGTACCGCAACCATAGACCCGGCCAGTCTTTTAAACGATGTGGAAAACGAGCTGGAACGAAGTTTTAGAGACAAAGTCTTTGACGCGCTGGGGGAAGGTTTCAATAAAATACGAACCGCCGTTGTAGAACGAAACAACTAAGTTCCGCATATTCCTAGTGTCTGGCTAAGCGTAGTCGAAGCCTTTATTAAAGTATCAAAATCAAATTAGTTTAACCGTACCCCGAGCCAAGTCTAGGGGTCATTCATCAATCACCTAATTGGGATCCTGAGCGTAGTCGAAGGCCCCTAATCAGGACAATCTAAACACGAACAATTATGAAAACAATTTATGTATGTACCGCGCTGGTTTTATGGATACTGGCCACAACGTTGAGCGTAGCTCAGGAAGATTTAACTGCTTTGGAAGCCTTGCAAAAAGCAAGAACCGAAGTTGTGAATCAGGAAAAAGATGCCTTAAAACAAGAGGTGGAAACCATTAATAAACAAGTAGAAACCGGCTCCATTACCCAGGCAGAGGCAGATCGCCTAAAACAGCAAGCTGCAGAAAAAAGAGCCTTGAATATTGAGAACAGGGTTGCTATTATTGATAATAAAATTGCTTTAATAGAGCGTAATGGAACATTAAATGAAGAAAGAGGTAAAAATTACATTAGGATTGGGATTGGAGAAGACCGCACCACAGGCGATAGCTGGTTGGGTATTCGTATCAAAGAAAAAGATAGTGTAACCCGAAAATATGATCGTAGAACATCTTCGCAGTTGGTTTTTTCTTTTGGGCTAAACAATGCAATAATCGATGGACAATCTTTGGACGATTCTCCTTACAAAATAGCCGGGAGCAGGTATGCAGAGTTTGGCCTGGCCTGGACTACACGGGTTTTTAAAGAAAGTAACTGGTTGCGGTTCAGGTATGGAGTGTCCTTCCAGTTTAATGGGTTAAAACCTACCGATAATCGCTATTTTGTTGACACAGGAGCACAAACCGAACTGCAGGACTTTGGACAGGACCTGGATAAATCTAAGTTTAGAATGGACAACGTGGTAATTCCAGTTCATTTTGAAATTGGTCCGTCCAAAAAAACAGAAAAAGAGGATTACTTCAGGTACAATACCAATACTAGTTTTAAAATTGGTTTTGGAGGATATGCCGGGGTAAATATGAGCACACGCCAAAAGCTAAAATTTGATGATGGAGACGAAGATGTAAAACAAAAATTAAAGGCAGGCTACAACACCAATAACTTTATTTATGGGCTGTCTGGCTATATTGGGTATGGCGATATTTCACTATATGCCAAATACGACTTAAACACAATTTTTAAAGATAACCCTACCGAGCAACGCAATGTTTCTCTCGGGGTTCGATGGGATTGGGATTAGCCACTCATTCATCAATCAATCCAGAAAAGGTTTCCGTTCCAGGAAACCTTTTTTTGTTATTTGGATTTTGTCATTTGGGATTTAATTAAAGTACATTTGTGTATCTTTTCTTCGGAAGAAAAAACTCATAATTGATCTCAAGAACCACCATAGACAACGTATTTGAAACCGCCCGGGTAGAGGAGGTGATTGGCGATTTTGTTCAGTTAAAGAAATCTGGAAGCAATTTTAAAGGGTTAAGCCCTTTTAGCGATGAGCGTACGCCTAGTTTTATGGTGAGTCCGGTAAAGCAGATCTGGAAAGATTTCAGTAGCGGGAAAGGCGGCAATGTTGTGTCGTTTTTAATGGAACACGAACATTTCACCTACCCGGAAGCCATAAAATACCTCGCTAAAAAATACGGGATTGAAATAGAGGAAACAGAACAATCTGACGAGCAAAAAGAACAGGCCAACGAGCGGGAAAGTTTGTATCTGGTAAGTGAGTTTGCCAAAGACTACTTTCACAAAACTCTTCTGGAAACCGAAGAGGGCAAAGCAATAGGGAAATCTTATTTTAAGGAACGTGGCTTTACGGAGGATACGATTAAAAAGTTCAGTTTAGGGTATTCTCCGGAAGGTTGGACTGCGTTTACAGACAATGCTTTAAAGAATGGGTATCAGTTAAGTTATCTTGAAAAGACAGGTCTTACCATTGTAAAAGACGACAAAAAATTTGATCGCTTTAAGGGCAGAGTCATGTTTCCTATCTTAAGTATGAGTGGGCGAACGCTTGGTTTTGGAGGAAGGATCCTATCAACCGATAAAAAAGCGGCCAAATACCTGAACTCTCCAGAGAGTGATATCTATCATAAAAGCAAAGTTCTCTACGGAATTTACCACGCCAAGCAAGCCATCGCAAAAGAGGATACCTGTTATTTGGTCGAAGGCTATACAGACGTTATTCAGTTTCATCAAACGGGGATCGAGAATGTGGTTTCTTCTTCCGGGACAGCCTTAACACCAGAACAAATAAGGCTTATAAACAGACTTAGTAAAAATATTACGGTGCTGTTTGACGGAGATGCTGCTGGGTTAAGAGCCTCTTTACGTGGGATAGATTTAATATTGGAACAAGGGATGAATGTAAAAATATGCACCTTTCCTGAAGGGGAAGACCCGGATAGTTTTGCACGCACACATTCCCTGGAAGATCTTACATTATATCTGGAAGAACAATCGCAGGATTTTATAGCTTTTAAGGCTTCTTTACTGGCGAAAGATGCTAAGAACGACCCCGTTAAGAAAGCCGATACCATCCGGGATATGGTGGTTAGTATTGCCAAAATTCCGGATGTGATAAAGCAGGAGGTGTACATTAAGGAGTGTTCACGAATTATGGATATTTCTGAAGAAGTGCTTTTTAATACGCTGGCACAATTACTTCAGAAAGAAAGAAGGGAGGCTTCCAGAAAACCTTCACAGCCACAGGAGCAGATGGAGGTGGTCCCCAATGTTCCGGAACAAGCAAAAAAGGTAGATGTTCAATACGAACTGGAACGTAAAATAATAGAATTATTGTTGCTCTACGGAATGGTAGAAGAAGAGTTTGAAGATTTAATATTGGAAACAAACGAAGCAGGTGAAATTACCTTCTCTCCGGAAAAATCAAATTCGAAGGTTTTTGAAAAAATATACTTAGACCTGCAAGATGACGAAGTAGAATTCACCAATACTGAATTTAAAGAACTCTATTTTGAGATCATCGAGCGTTTAAATCAGCAACAGGATTTTAAAGTGGAGACGCTCGTGAATCAGCTGGAACCACAAAAAGCAGAGGCGGTGACCGATATTTTGATGCAGGAGGAAAAGTACCAGTTACACGATTGGGAGCGCAATGAGATTTACGTAAAAGAAAAAAAATATACGGTGTCTCAAATTGTAAGTGAAACTATCTTAAACCTTCGAAGAGAATTGGTTTCAAAAAAGATAGCAGAACTTTCTGCAGAAATAAAAGAGCAGACTGAAGCTTCAGAAAAAGAAAATAGCCTACAGGATATTGTAGACTATATTACGTTAAAGAAAATACTTTCAGAAAAACTAAGGCGTGTGCTGTAGTTTATCCAAACTGAAACATTCTGGACTGGTGTATAAGATCGGCCAGATTATCAACTTTTAGTTTTTTCAATAATCTTGTTTTATAGGTGCTAACGGTTTTCTCGTTAATGTCTAATGCGTTCGCAATGTCTTTGTTTCGTTTTCCGCTGGAGAGTAAATTTAACACCTCGATCTCCCTTGATGAAAGTTTTTTGTAACGGCTAATGGCGCTACTTTCACCTACATTCCTACTTGTAAATGTGGAGGTAAGTTCTTCGTTTAAGAAAATTCCGCCTTTGGCAATTTTCTTAAGTGCTTTCATAAATGTTTTGGTACTGGCTGTTTTTGGGACATAACCAGCTGCTCCGGATTTAATAGAACGCAATGCATAAATCTCTTCGGGATGACAAGAGAAAATAAGGACACGTACTTGCGGAAACTCGGTTTTGATGCTGCGGAGTGCATTAATGCCACTTATGTTGGGCATATCTATTTCCATTATTAAAATATCGGGAGTATTGTTTTGTAAACTTTCATAAAGCTCGTCCCCTGTGGTTGCTTTTCCAACAATATCGAAGTTGTCATTTTTTTTGAGCATACACGTAATCCCTTTTCGTGTTACCGGATGATGATCTGCAATAATAATTTTCTTCATTCTAGAATCTTTTATGTAAAAGACACTCCTATCAAGGGGAAGTTGAGAGGTAGTGTGAGGTTTTTGTAATACAAATACTACAAAACAAATCTAAATATAAAAAATTAAGGTGCTGACAAATTTCGTTCAACTCCCTGAAAACTCGTTAAAATTCTATTTTTTGAGTATTTCGGGAATGGTACAAACGGGAATTGGCTTCATTTTATGCTGATTGGCACGATTCAGACGTGTGTAGATTTCTAAAACAGTACGTTTTCGACCTTCAAAATCACTTATTTTTTTTCCTTCATCCTGCATTTTCATGGCCCACTCCAGTTCGTCATAACTGGCGCCTATCTGGTCTTCATCGGTACGGCTATCACCAAATAATCCGTCGGTTGGAGCTGCATTTAGTATAGATGTAGGTACTTCCAGGGCTCTGGCAAGTTCATAGACTTCGCTTTTTAGCAAATCTGCAATGGGGCTTAGGTCTACACCACCGTCACCGTATTTTGTAAAAAAACCAACCCCAAAATCTTCTACTTTATTCCCTGTTCCTGCAACCAGATATCTGTGCAGTCCGGCAAAATAATACAGCGTTGTCATTCGTAGCCGTGCTCTTGTGTTTGCTAAACTTAAATTCAGAAAACTGTCATCCGCGGTTTCTGGAACTTCGGTTTTAAACGCTTCAAAAACGGGTGTGAGATTTACTTTTACGTCAGTCACATTTGCAAACCTCTTTTTAAGCTGTGCTATGTGTTCTTCTCCTCTTGAAACTTGTTTAGCATCTTGGTGAATTGGCATTTCAACGCATAACACGCGTAGCCCGGTTTTAGCACAAAGGGAGGAGGTAAGTGCGCTGTCTATACCGCCGCTAATCCCCAATACAAATCCTTCCATTTTTGCATTGGTGGCGTAGTCTTTTAGCCAGGTTACAATGTGATCTATTACTTTTTCGGTCTGCATTTGGTAGGGTTTACGCGTTAATATTGATACTTTTGCACAACAAATGTAACTCAAAAGTAAAATTTATGAAAGAGAGATGCGTTAAACAGTTGCTAATTCTCTTTTAGATAGTATGTCCCTTCACCATTTTCAGTAAAAAAGAATCATGAGTTTGGACTTTTTACCTTCAGATTTATTAAAAATTTTATAAAAAATGAAATACCTGCTTTTAACTTTTTCGGTGCTGTTCTTTATTTCCTGTGACGAAACCAGTAACATTGAAAAAGAAATAGAAGCCATTCCCATGAAGGTAAAGATCATGCGTCTGGATCAGGAATTTGGAAAAGCTACACCTTCAGATCTGCCAAGATTGAAAAAAAAGTATCCGGATTTTTTTCCAAAACAGTTTCATGACAGCGTTTGGATTGGTAATTTAAACGATCCCTTGCAGCAGCAATTAGTGCAGGAAATTGACAAGGTTTTTCCCGATAATGAAAGAATTGAAAATCAATTACTACCTTTATTTCAACATTTAAAATATTACTTTCCGGAATTTAAAGAGCCCACTATTGTTGGCGTTACCAGCGATGTGGATTATCAGAACAGAGCTATTGTAGCAGATACGTTGCTTGTTCTGGCATTGGACACTTATTTAGGAGCAGATCATGAATTTTATGACAATATTAAAAAGTATATTTCAAAAAACATGAAGCCCTCTCAGGTAGGTCCGGATGTGGTACAAGCCTATGCTCAGCAATTGGTTTCGGGGCCTAAAAAGCGTACACTATTGGCGCATATGGTCTACTTTGGGAAACAATTGTACTTAAAAGATGTATTGCTTCCTGGTGTTTCAGACGCTGAAAAAATGGGGTATACTAACGCAGAAATGCAATGGGCCAATGATAACGAAGAAGATATGTGGCGCTATTTTATTGAAAAGGAATTGCTCTACAATACAGATCCCAAAATGGCACCTCGCTTCTTACTGGATGCACCGTTTTCGAAATTTTACCTTGAAATTGATAATGAGTCTCCTGGAAGGGTTGGTCAATATATAGGATTACAAATGGTACGTTCTTATATGGAGCATAACGACACGAGTGTTTCGCAATTACTTAGTAAGGATGCGGATGAAATTTTTAAGAATTCAAAATACAAACCAACAAAAAACTAATGGCAAATCATACATCAGAGATAAAGATAAACGTGGCGCTGGACGATAATAAAGTGCCGGAAAAATTGAAATGGTCCGCTCCAGATGGCGGTATTAACAATGAAGCATCCAAAGCTGTGTTGCTCTCGGTTTGGGACCACAAAGCCAAGGAAGCATTGCGAATTGACCTTTGGACTAAAGACATGCCTCTGGACGAGATGCAGATATTTTTCCACCAAACCCTGGTTGCGATGACGGATACTTTTAAACGTGCTACCGGGGACGAAAAAATGGCTGCGACCATGAAAGACTTCACCGATTATTTTGCCGAAAAACTAGAGCTAAAAAAGAAGTAGTGAAGCTTCTCTTTGTCTACAACGCTACTAGTGGGAGCATACAAGCACTTTTAGACAGTGCGCACAAACTGCTACGGCCAAAAACGTACAATTGTAAATTATGTGAGGTGACTTTTGGAGTTTTTACTGAAAAAGAGTTGTGGAAGAATTTTAGAGAAACTTCTGAAATCGATATGGTTTTTCTTCACAAAGATGAATTTTTAAAACAATACCGAAGTAAATGGCTTCCCAAATACAATTTTCCAATTGTTCTTGTCGAGGGAAAAGAGGCATTGGAAATTTTTATGACTCCTGAAGATTTTGAAGAAATTGAAACCGCCTCAGATTTAATAAGAGAAATTGAAGTGAGGCTAAAAAGTTAATTCTAATTGTTAGCTATTTGTCCGCCCAGTTCTTCATTAACCCTATCTATATAGTCTAATAAATCCTCACGACCTTCGCTATTACTTGCTGAGGTTACAAAGTAATGCGGCATTTCCTCCCAATCCTGTAACAAACGCTGCTCGTAGGCTTCAATATTTCGCTTTAGTGCGTTGGGTTTTAGCTTATCTGCTTTCGTGAAAATAATAGAAAAAGGAATCTGGTTTTCGCCCAGATACTGCATAAAATCCAGATCAATAGGTTGTGGTTCATGCCTGCAGTCTACCAACACAAAAGCAAGTACGAGCTGCTTGCGCTTTTCAAAATAATTAGTGATAAATTTTTGAAATGTCTTTTTTGCTTTTTTTGAAACACGCGCATACCCATAGCCTGGTAAATCGACCAGATACCAGTTTTTATTCACTATAAAATGATTGATAAGCTGCGTTTTTCCCGGACGCCCAGAGGTTTTTGCCAGGCTTTTTCGTTCCATTAGCATGTTAATGAGGGAAGATTTACCCACATTACTGCGACCAATAAAGGCATATTCGGGCAAGCGATCTTTCGGGCATTTTGCCACCTCGCTATTGCTCATTAGAAATTCAGCCGATTTTATTTTCAAAATTCAAGTAATTTGATGATTAAGATATTGAGCAATTAGGTTGAATGCTAAATTACCACCGCAGGCTGAGCGGAGTCGAAGCCAAGTTTAATACCCTCGCTTTTCCAGCCAGGCAAACAACAATTCATTAAACTCGTTTGGATGCTCCATCATAGCTGCGTGACCACATTTTTCTATCCAGTACAAGTCGCTATCGGGTAATTTTTCGTGGAACTCATCTGCTACCTCTGGTGGCGTTACATTGTCATTTCTTCCCCAGATAATGCAAGTAGGTGTTTCCATGTTAGGAAGATCTTTCCCCATATTATGGCGAATCGCACTTTTTGCAATCGCCAGGGTACGAATTAATTTTTGACGATCATTTACCGTAGCATATACTTCGTCCACAATTTCTTTGGTGGCTACTTTCGGATCGTAAAAAACATTCTCTGCTTTTTTCTGAATATAATCCCGGTCCCCGCGCTTTGGATAGCTTTCGCCCATAGCACTCTCATACAAACCAGAACTACCGGTAATAACCAATGCTTTTATATATTGTGGGTACATCTTGGTACATAACAGCCCAATGTGGCCCCCAAGTGAATTTCCCAGTAAGATAACGTCCTTTAACTGCTTGTGATCTATAAACTGCTTCACGTATTTCGCGAAGTTTTTCACGTTGGTTTTAAGAACCGGCATTTTGTAAATAGGAAGTTCGGGAATTAATATTTTATATCCCTTCGGTGGAAAGAAATTAGCTACACCATCAAAATTACTCAAGCCTCCCATCAACCCATGTAGAATAATGATTGGGGTGCCTTCGCCAATTTCTAAGTAACTGAATTTTCCTTCTTGTTTTAGTTGGTCGGTCATGCAAGGTTGCAATTGTTAAAAACAAAAATACACTTTTTATTCAACTTAAACTGAACAAATCTTTTTTGGTTCATTTCAATAATACTAGCTGTTTTCAGCACAAATGAAACCCATCTTTTAAGCCCGAAAGCTACTCATTATCAAGCAGAAAAGAGAGCTACTAGCGTTCGTGTGGTAAAACTTATCAACAAAGTGGTAATTAGTGGTAAAAAGTGGTAAATACTTTTTATATTTGAAACAGTAAATTAAGATTTGGGAAACCCTGATGGTCAATTTGATAGGAACTTATGAATGTAAAGCTGACGCAAAGGGGCGTGTCATGGTACCGGCTGCTTTAAAAAAGCAGCTGGCGTCTGTCGCGTCTTCGGGCTTTATAATTAAGCGTGCTGTTTTTCAGCCCTGCCTGGAATTGTACCCTATGGAAGAGTGGAATGCCTTGATGGTAAAAATGAACTCTCTGAACAGATTTAACCGGAAGAATGTAGACTTCATTCGCAGATTTACAGCAGGAGTGAAGCAGGTGGAGTTAGATGCCACGGGTAGATTAAACATTCCGAAAGACCTCGCAGATTTTGCAGGGGTTACAAAAGAGATAACAATTAGTTCTGCAATTAACATTGTGGAAATTTGGGATAAAGCGAAATACGAACAGGCCATTGACGATGCTGCCAACGACTTTGCGGACTTGGCAGAAGAAGTGATGGGAGACGCAGATGCTAGTGATGGATTATCATAACCCGGTCCTATTGACCGAAACTGTAGATGGACTTAACATCCGCCCCGATGGGGTTTACGTGGATGTCACTTTTGGCGGCGGCGGGCACTCGCGAGAAATCCTGAAAAGATTGAATACTTCTGGAAAGCTAATTGCCTTCGACCAGGATACAGATGCGCTTGAGAATGCTATCGACGACCCGAGATTTTTATTGGTGAATGAAAATTTCAGATTTCTCAAGCGCTTCTTACGTTTTCACGGCTATAAGCAAGTGGATGGGATTTTAGGAGACTTTGGTGTTTCCTCACATCAGTTCGATGTTGCGGAGCGCGGGTTCTCTACTCGTTTTGAAGCGGATTTAGATATGCGAATGAATCAGAGTAGTTCGTTTTCAGCCTACGATGTGGTAAACAACTATGAAGAAGCCCAACTGCGAAGCGTGTTGTTTCAGTACGGTGAATTAAGAGCTGCTGCAGGTATGGCACGTGTGCTGGTTGAAAACCGAAAAAACGGTGAAATAAAAACCAGTGAACAATTAAAAAAAGCGTTGGGAAGGTTCCTTCCAAAACACAGAGAAAACAAAATTTTAGCACAGATCTATCAGGCTATTCGAATTGAAGTAAACCAGGAGTTGGATGCGTTGAAAGAGTTTTTACAGCAAACAGTTGAGGTATTAAAGCCGGGTGGGAGGTTGAGTTTGATTAGCTACCACAGCCTGGAAGACAGATTGGTAAAACGTTTTATGCGAAGCGGTTTGTTTGAAGGTGAGCCGGAAAAAGATGTCTTCGGAAGGGTGGAAGTACCGTTAAAGCCGGTAGGTAAATTTAGGATTCCAACCGATGAGGAAATAAAAGAAAATAACAGAGCAAGAAGTGCAAAGTTGCGCATTGCTGAGAAAATCTAAAATGAAAAAAAGCTTCTACAACCTATTAAAAGGAAGATTCTTGGTTAGTGACGACGCCTTTAAAAACTGGCGCTTCATTATCTTTTTGAGTTTACTGGCTTTAATTATGATTGGAAGCAGCCATATGGCAGATAAAAAAGTACATCGAATTTCAAAATTGAATAACGATGTAAAAGAATTGAAAAGTGAATACTTAGATGTGCGGAAATTAGTGACGCAAACTAAGATGGAAAGTAAAATAACAAAGGCAATGGCGTCGCGTGGATTGGAACCCAGCGAAACGCCTCCTCAAAAAATTAGTATTACAAAACAACAGTAGCGCGGTGGCCGAAAGAGAGAAAAACATATTGAACCGCTTATATTTTATCGCTGGAGGTATGTTCCTCTTTGCGTTGTTGATTGCTATTAAAATGGCCGACATCCAATTTGTTGAAGGAGACAAATATCGGGATCTCGCCCAGAAAAATACAACTCAAAACTTTACAATTCCTGCTAATAGGGGGAATGTATACGCAGACGACGGCAGTTTGTTGGCCAGTTCGGTGCCTAAATATGATATCCGTTTTGACGCTGTGACAGTTTCTTCAGAAGACTTCAAAGAAAATCTGGTGCCGCTTTCAAAAGAACTTAGTAAACAATTCGGGAAGTCCGCATCGTATTATCAAAACCTGTTGCGTAAGGCGAGAGCTACTAAAAATCGCTATTTGCTTCTGGCTAAGAACCTCGGGTATTCAGAATATAAAAAGGTCAAGCAAATGCCGTTGCTAAATAAAGGGCCTTACCGAGGGGGGATTATCGTGTCTCAAAAAACCGTTCGGGAGCACCCTATGGGTAAAATAGGTGCACGTTTGGTTGGAAATGAGGACCGTGAAAACCCTGGATATTATGCAGTTGGTTTAGAGGGAGCCTTTCATGAAATGTTGAGTGGCAAACAAGGGAAACGCCTCAAGCAAAAAATTGCCAAAGGCCAGTGGAAACCAGTATATGACGAAAACGAAGTTGAACCTCAGGATGGATACGATATTGTTTCAACCATAGATGTAAACATTCAGGATATTGCGCATCACGCATTGTTGAAACAGCTAGAGTTTTATGAGGCAGACCACGGGTGTGTCATTGTAATGGAAGTGGAAACTGGCGAAATTAAAGCTGTTTCAAATTTGGGAAGAAGTAGAAATGGTAGCTTTTATGAGCGTTTAAATTATGCGGTAGGCGAAAGTGCAGAGCCTGGTTCCACGTTCAAAACAGTTGCTCTTACGGTTGCTTTAGAGCATAAAGTGATAGATACGTCAACAGTGGTAGATACTAAAGAAGGTCGTTTTAAAATTTATGGAAGAACCATTTCCGACTCAAAGAGAGGTGGTTTTGGTAAGATTTCAGCAGCCAGAGCGCTGGAGGTTTCTTCAAACATTGGTTTGGCACAATTAATTGATGATGCTTATAAAAAAAATCCCAAGAAATTCACAGACCAGGTAAAAGAGTGGGGGCTCGGTGAGCGTATTGGAATTCCTATTAAAGGAGAAGGCAAGCCTGTAATCCCAGAAGAAGGAGATGCGCTTTGGAGTCGAAATGCATTGCCGTCCATTTCATATGGATATAACTTACGAATGACACCGCTTCAAATCTTGACATTCTATAATGCTATTGCAAACAAAGGGAAAATGGTAAAACCACAATTTATCAAAGAAATTCGTTCGTGGAAGGAGCAGGTTGAAGTTTTTGAAACGGAAGTGCTGAACGAACAAATAGCTTCAGAAACTACCATAAAAAAGATTCAGGAGATCTTAAAAAACATCGTAAAGCGCGGTACAGGAAAAAGCCTGTATTCTGAAAATTTCTCTATGGCAGGAAAAACAGGAACTGCCAGAACCGATTACGCCAACATCGTAGCGTGGAATAAGGATAGAAAATATGTGTCTTCGTTCGCTGGCTATTTTCCAGCCGAAAATCCTAAATATTCCTGTATTGTGGTTATTCACAAGCCCAGTACCAAAAAAGGATACTACGGAGCAGACGTGACAGGGCCGGTCTTTAAAAGAATTGCTCAAAAGATTTTTACAGATTCCCCTTTAAAGGCAGAAGTAGCTAATATACATGCAGTAGACTCAACCTTTAGTAAAGATTTTGAAAACTACTATATAAAAGCGCAAAAACGTTACAACAAAATACCCAATGTGAAAGGAATGGCAGGAATGGATGCGGTCTCATTACTTGAAAACATGGGGTTAAAGGTAAAAATTGAAGGGAATGGATCTGTAAGGGATCAATCTATTGCCTCGGGAGAGCCAGTAAAAATAGGACAAACCATTATACTAACATTATCGTGATTGTACTACGTGACATACTCTATAAAGTAACCCTAGAAAAAGTGGTAGGCAACACGGGGGTGACCATTCGTGAACTTCATTTTGATAGTCGAAGTGTAGGTTTGGATGATGTCTTTATAGCTATTAAGGGTGCCTTGAGTGATGGTCACGACTATATAAAAACAGCAGTAGATCAAGGAGCGCTTGCCGTAATATGCGAGACAATGCCAGCTCAAATAGTAAATGGGGTGACCTATGTACAAGTAGCAGACAGCAAGCAGGCGATGGCAGTACTGGCAGCCAATTTTTATGGAAACCCTTCAGAAAGTTTAAAACTCATTGGTGTTACTGGTACCAACGGAAAAACAACTATTTCAACCTTACTTTATAACCTGTTTACCGATGCCGGATTTGAGTGTGGTTTACTTTCTACGGTAAAAATAAAAGTAGGTAAAAAAGAATATAAAGCAACTCATACCACACCAGATAGTATTACCATAAATAAGTATTTAGCAGAAATGGTAGGCGCCGGCGTAGAGTTCTGCTTTATGGAAGTGAGTAGTCACGGAATTCATCAGAAACGAACGGAAGGGCTTTATTTTACAGGTGGAATTTTCACCAATTTAAGTCATGAGCACCTGGATTACCATAAAGATTTCAAAGAGTATAGAGATGTAAAAAAGAAGTTTTTTGACGAGCTTCCTAAAAATGCCTTCGCTTTGGTGAATGCTGACGATAAGAATGGAAGCGTGATGCTGCAAAATACATTGGCCAAAAAATACACCTACGGCCTGAAAAGCTATGCAGACTATAAAGCACAGATTCTGGAAAATCAGTTTTCTGGTTTATTGTTGAAAATCAACAACAACGAACTATGGGCTAAGCTTATTGGAAGTTTTAACGCTTACAATCTTTTGGCCATTTATGCGACAGCCGAATTACTCGGGTTGGAACAAATGGAAACATTGCAACTAATAAGTGCTCTGGAGAGTGTAGATGGAAGGTTTCAGTTTACAATTTCATCAGCCAAAAAAGTAACTGCCATAGTAGATTATGCACACACACCAGATGCTTTAAAAAACGTGCTGGAAACAATAAACGCTATTCGTACGGGCAATGAGCAATTAATAACTGTAGTGGGTTGTGGCGGTGACAGAGACACGACCAAAAGACCAAAAATGGCACACATTGCTTCCCAATTAAGTACTAAGGCCATTTTTACAAGTGACAATCCGCGTACCGAAAACCCCGAATCCATAATCGAAGACATGGAGAAAGGAGTGTCGCCGGAAAATTATAAAAAAACCGTAGCGATTTCAAATAGAAAGCAAGCTATTAAAACGGCCTGCCAGCTAGCTGAAGCAAATGATATTATTCTTATTGCAGGAAAAGGCCATGAGACCTATCAGGAAATAAATGGAAAAAGAACCGATTTTGATGATTTCAAGATTGTAAATGAACTATTAACCGCCCTAAATAAATAAGATGCTATACTACTTATTCGAATTTTTGGAACAAAACTACCAAATACCTGGGGCGAGTCTTTTTGGGTTTATCACCTTTCGGGCAGCCCTAGCGATTATCTTCTCTTTGATTATCGCTACAATTTTTGGTAAAAAAATTATCAGAATCCTCCAACGGAAACAAATGGGTGAGCAAATTCGCGATCTTGGTTTGGAGGGACAGAACGAAAAGGCCGGAACTCCTACAATGGGAGGCTTGATCATTATTTTAGCGACACTCGTACCTGTATTGTTATTCGCAAAGCTGGAAAACATTTATGTGATCATGCTTATTGTAACTACCATTTGGATGGGGGCGATAGGGTTTCTGGATGATTATTTAAAAAAGTTTAAAAAAGACAAAGCCGGGCTTCCTGGAAAGTTCAAGATCATTGGCCAAGTAGGTTTGGGAATTTTCGTGGGTGCTGTGATGTTTTTCCATCCCGATGTTACCATTAAACGTGAAAAGATAAACCCTGTAAATTCTCAAGAAGAGATCACACAAAACTCACCCATAGAATTTTTTGACTCTGAAAAATCGTTGCAAACCACCATTCCTTTTGTAAAAGAAAATGAATTTAATTACGAATCCTTAATAAGCTGGACTGGTGAAAATTCAAAGGATTATGTGTGGTTAATTTTTATCCCAATTGTCATCTTTATCATTACTGCAGTTTCCAATGGAGCTAATCTAACCGATGGTATCGATGGTCTGGCGGCGGGCTCCTCAGCTATTGTTGCTGTTACCTTGGCGCTGTTTGCATGGGTTTCAGGGAACGCGGTTTTTAGTGATTATTTAAACGTAATGTTTATCCCCAATACAGGCGAGGTCACCATATTTATAACAGCATTTGTGGGAGCGCTCATTGGGTTTTTATGGTACAACGCCTATCCCGCACAGGTTTTTATGGGCGATACGGGAAGCTTAACCATAGGTGGGATCATCGCAGTAATTGCCATTATCATACGGAAAGAATTACTGATTCCTGTGCTTTGCGGAATTTTCTTAATGGAAAATTTTTCAGTAGTGCTGCAGGTGGGTTGGTTTAAATACACCCGCAAAAGATTTGGTGAGGGCCGTAGAATTTTCAGAATGTCACCCTTACACCATCACTATCAGGTAAAAGGATTTCATGAAAGTAAAATTGTAACACGATTCTGGATCGTTGGGATTTTCCTGGCGATTTTAACCATCGTTACTTTAAAAATCAGATAAAAACCCTGGCGTCTTTACGCCTTTGAGAGCGAAACATGAGTAAGCGATTAGTCATATTAGGAGGAGGAGAAAGTGGTGTAGGAACAGCTATCCTGGGTAAACGTGAAGGTTTTGAAGTTTTTGTTTCAGACTTCGGAACTATAAAGGAAAAGTACAAACAAGTTCTTATACATCATGAACTGGACTGGGAAGAAGGGGGTCATACAGAAGCCAAGATCCTAAACGCAGACGTGGTAATGAAAAGCCCGGGAATTCCAGATAAAGCACCTCTCGTACAAACGTTGAAGCAGCATGAAGTACAGGTCATTTCAGAGATCGAGTTTGCTTCACAATTTACTGAAGCTACGATTGTAGGCGTTACAGGAAGCAATGGGAAAACAACTACGGCAAGCTTGATTTACGCTTTACTGAAAGACGAGTTAAATGTTGCCTTAGGAGGAAACATTGGTAAAAGTTTTGCCGAGCAGGTTTCAGAAAATAACTATAAAAACTTCGTATTGGAGTTGAGTAGTTTTCAACTGGACGGAATTGAAACCTTTGCACCGCATATTGCTGTTTTAACGAATCTGAGTCCGGATCATTTAGATAGATACGATTACAAATACGAGAAGTATATCGACGCTAAATTCAGAATAACGATGAATCAGACCGAGGATGATTATTTCATTTACGACGGGGATGATTCAGAAATAAATAAGTGGTTGCAACATCACGAGATTAAAGCAAAAAAACTGCCTTTTTCACTTAAAAATGAAGTACAACAAGGCGCATATATAAAAAATAACGAAATAATACTAACAATTAATAATACCCAACTTACTATGCCAATCGCACAATTAGGTTTACAAGGACAACACAATACAAAAAATGCAATGGCGGCTACTACCGTGGCTAAATTGCTAAAAATAAGAAAAGCAACCATTCGTGAGTCGCTGGAGAGCTTTCAGGGGGTCGAGCACCGTTTGGAAAAAGTCCTTAAAATAAACAATGTGATGTACATTAACGATAGCAAGGCTACGAACGTAAACGCTACATTTTATGCCCTGGATAGTATGGAAAGCCCCACCGTTTGGATCGTTGGAGGGGTGGATAAAGGAAACGATTACGCTGAATTGTTGCCTCTGGTAAATGAAAAAGTAAAAGCCATTATCTGTTTGGGTGTGGATAATGAAAAAATAAAGCAGGCATTTGGCAACATTGTGGATTTGGTAGTTGAAACAGCAGGTATGGAAGAGGCGGTAAAAGTAGCTTACAAAATAGCCGAGCGTAACGATACGGTATTGTTAAGCCCGTGTTGCGCAAGTTTCGATTTGTTCGAAAATTACGAAGATCGGGGAAGACAGTTTAAAGAAGCTGTGAGGCATTTGTAAGGAACAAAAACGAAAGTGAAATTTGAGATATGAACGTCAGGTTGAGCGTCTGCCTGAATGAAACAGACAGGCAGTCTAGACCTAAAGCAATTTTAGAAAACTAAAATAAAGTGAAAAAATTTTTCCAGAACATACAAGGAGATAAAGCTATTTGGGCCGTAGCAGGCTTGTTGGCGCTGTTCTCGTTCCTACCCGTATACAGTGCGAGTAGCAACCTGGCATACTTGTATGGCGATGGAAATACGTTTAAATTCTTACTGAAACACCTGGCACATTTGTTACTGGGTTTCGCCATTTTATATGGGGTTCACAAAATCCCCTTCCACTATTTTAAGGGACTTTCCATAATTGCCTTACCTGTTGCTATCTTATTGTTAATTTTTACAATGGCACAAGGCAATACCATTGATGGCGCTAACGCCAGCCGTTGGATACGGGTTCCGTTTGTAGGAGTTACTTTCCAGACATCTACCTTGGCGGCAGTTGTATTAATGACGTATGTGGCACGCTATTTAAGTCGTATCAAAGATAGAACTGTCACTTTTAAAGAGACGCTCCTGCCCTTGTGGTTGCCTGTTTTTTTGGTGCTAGCATTAATACTTCCGGCAAACTTTTCAACCACTGCTATCATTTTTGCTATGGTGGTTGTATTGGTGTTTATAGGGGGGTATCCAGTACGCTATTTAATGATTGTGCTGGGAACAGGATTTGTGATCTTGGCACTCTTTGTTCTCACGGCAATTGCTTTTCCGGGAGCATTTAGTAACCGGGTAGATACGTGGATGAGTCGAATAGAAAACTTTACCGATAAAGAAGATACTGAAGGTGACTATCAGATTGAAATAGCAAAAATTGCCATTGCATCGGGTGGTGTCACGGGGTTAGGTCCCGGGAAGAGTGTTCAGAAAAACTTTTTGCCCCAGTCTTCATCCGATTTTATTTACGCCATTATTGTAGAAGAATTCGGCCTTGTAGGTGGCTTGTTTTTAATGTTCTTATACCTGGCATTATTGTTTAGGTTAGTGGTAGTAGCCCACAAAGCTACCTCCATGTTTGGGAAATTGCTGGTGGTTGGTGTTGGTCTGCCTATTGTATTTCAGGCACTCATAAATATGGCGGTAGCGGTAGAGTTGTTTCCTGTAACAGGGCAAACATTACCCTTAATTAGTAGTGGGGGTACCAGTATATGGATGACATGTCTGGCGTTAGGAATGGTGCTAAGCGTTGCAGCAAAAAGAGAAATACAAAGAAAAGAAACAGAAGATGGACTCACGGAAAATCCATTAGACATTCTTTCAGAAACTATATAAACTAATTGAATTCTCCCCTTGAGGGGGGTCAGAGGGGGTGTTCCCTCACAATTTTAAAATTAACTATTAACATCAAAACAAAACAACCATATAGATTCATAATTAGCGGTGGCGGCACCGGGGGACATATTTATCCTGCTATTGCCATTGCCAATGAGTTAAAAAGCAGGTATCCCAAAGCAGAATTTCTCTTTGTGGGTGCCAGCGACCGTATGGAAATGGAGAAAGTGCCGCAAGCTGGATACCGAATTGAAGGATTGTGGATCTCAGGACTGCAACGTAGCTTAAGTGCTAAGAATTTAATGTTCCCTTTCAAGCTGGTTTCAAGTTTACTGAAAAGCAGAAAGATTCTAAGAAAATTTAAACCCAATGCTGCCATTGGAACGGGTGGCTACGCCAGTGCTCCCTTACTGAAAGTGGCTTCCGGGAAAAAGATTCCTTGCCTCATTCAGGAACAGAACAGCCACGCTGGAATTACCAACAAATGGTTGAGTAAAACTGTAGCCAAAATTTGTGTAGCCTACGACGCAATGGAGCGTTTTTTTCCTGCTGAAAAGTTAGTGGTAACGGGTAACCCGGTGCGTCAGGATTTACTGGAAATAACGAGTAAAAGAAATGAAGCACAGCAATACTTTAAGTTGAATTCCGGGTTGAAAACAATTTTGGTGTTAGGGGGAAGTTTAGGCGCCAGAAAAATAAATGAATTAGTAGATGAAGCGGTGGATTATTTTAAAGCTGAAAATGTTCAGGTACTCTGGCAATGTGGGAAGCTATACGAGAACACCTATGTTAAGAAGGCTAGAGGGGGGATTCAAGTACATCCCTTTTTTAATAGAATGGATTTAGCGTATGCAGCGGCAGATGTTATTATCTCACGAGCGGGAGCATTGTCGGTTTCAGAATTGTGTCTTGTGGGGAAGCCAGTAATTTTTATTCCGTCGCCTAATGTTTCGGAAGATCATCAAACTAAAAATGCACGTTCCATTTCAGAAAAAAATGCAGCGATTTTATTGCGGGAGAATGAAGCTGACGAGAAATTTCAGTCAACCCTTGATGGATTGCTGAAAGATGAAGGTCTACAGCGAAAATTGTCAGAAAACATAAAGAAATTGGCAAAACCAAATGCAGCGAGGGATATTGTAGACGAGATAGAAAAATTATTAAAAGTCAATAGTTGAAAGTGAGCATACTCAAAAACATACAAAACATTTACTTCATCGGCATTGGTGGAATTGGGATGAGTGCGCTCGCCCGTTTTGCTAAGTTAAAGGGGTTAACTGTGTATGGGTATGACAAGACTGAAACGTCATTGACGAGACAACTAACCTCCGAAGGCATTGGCATTGGCTATACAGATGTGGCAGATGAAATTCCTTTAGAGATTCAAAATACTTCTGAAACGTTAGTGGTTTTTACACCTGCTGTACCAAAAACCAGCCAGATTTTAAACTGGTTTCAGGATAACAAGTACAACGTCATCAAGCGTTCTAAACTGCTGGGGGATGTTACAAAGCACACTTTATGTTTGGCGGTAGCTGGCACTCACGGCAAGACAACAACTTCGGCTATTTTGGGTCATTTGTTGGCTTCCTGTGAGATGCCGGTCACTGCTTTTTTAGGCGGTATTGCAGAAAACTATAAATCGAATTTCATTAGCAAAGGCACCCAGATTACTGTAGTGGAAGCAGACGAATTTGACCGTTCTTTTTTAACGCTTAGCCCGGATATTGCCTGCGTAACCTCTATGGATGCAGACCATCTGGATATTTACGGAGATGAAAACGCTATACAGGATGCATTTAAGGATTTTGTCGCTTTACTTCCGAAGAAAGAAAATCTACTCTTTAAAAAAGGGTTGCCGTTGAAAGGGCAGTCCGTCGCAATAGAAGAAGATGCAGCATTTGAAGCACGAAATGTGCGTATTGAAAACGGAGCTTATATTTTTGACCTTAAAACCCCAAAGCAAACCTTAAAAAATTTACAATTTTATTTACCCGGACACCATAACCTACACAATGCTATAACAGCTTTGGGAATGGCAATTCTTGCAGGTTCCCCAACCGGTTGCCTTCCCAAAGCTTTAGCAACCTTTAAAGGGGTGGAACGCAGGTTTTCGTATAAAATAAGAAGAGATGATCTGGTTTTGATAGACGATTACGCCCATCATCCTACCGAATTAAACGCCTTGCATCAGGCAGTTGCTGAAATGTATCCTAACGATAAAAAAGTAATCGTGTTTCAGCCACACCTCTTTAGCAGAACAAAGGATTTTGCAAGAGGGTTTGCTGAAAGTTTAGCGAAATTTGATGAAGTGCTGTTGTTGGATATTTATCCCGCACGTGAAGAACCTATGGAGGGAGTCACTACGGCCTGGTTGCTTAAAATGATTGACGAATGTCTGGTTGAGGGCGGCCGAAACCTTTACGAGGCTACCAGAATTATAAACAAATCTGAAATTTCTTCTGCATTAAAAAACTCAGAGTGCCGTGTTAAACTACTTGTAGGAGCAGGGGATATAGGGGCTGAAGTTGAAACTATAACTAAAATATTAGCAGGATGAAAAAGTATATTCCAATTATAAAATTTGTATTGCTTTTAGTATTGGTGGTGTTTCTGTTCAGTTTTACTCAAAAGCGAAATGCCTCACGAAAACTAAGCAAAATTGATATTGAATTTCTGGATGAAAATGACCCGTTTATCACCCTGAGCACTGTTAATAAATTGTTAGTACAAAATAGCGACAGTGTTACGGGAGTGGGTAAAGAAGCTTTAGTTTTGAAAGAGATGGAGTCCCGCTTGTTGACAAATGCAATGATTCGTAACGCGCAAGTGTATGTAACGGTTGACGGCGTTTTAGGTGCAAAAATAGAACAGCGAAATCCAATTGGGAGGGTCGCTGCCTCACCTAATTATTACCTGGATGAAGATGGAAAGAAGATGCCATTGTCTTCGGTGTATGCGGCAAGGGTTCCTATCATAACAGGGAGGTCTACAACCAATTTTACGGAAATTACGCCGTTATTAGTAAACATTGTTGAAGATGACTTTATGAGGCAGAGCGTTGTTGGGGTTCAACTTACTGAAGAGGGCAACGTTATTATGAAGCTTCGGACCTATGATTTTGATGTGCATTTTGGAAAAGTGAAAAACATAGCGTTGAAGTTTCAGAATTTTAAGGCTTTTTATCAAAAAACAAAAGAGGATAAAACATTACAGCGCTATAAAAAAATCGATTTGCAATTTGGAAATCAAGTAGTAGCCACAAAAACCGAATAGGATGGAAAATGAAAACATAGCGGTTGGATTAGATATTGGGACCACCAAGATTGTTGCTATGATTGGTAGGAACAATGAGTATGGGAAGATGGAGATTTTGGGCATTGGGAAGTCTAAAAGCCTGGGGGTGCATCGCGGGGTAGTGAATAATATTACACAGACTATTCAATCCATTCAGCAAGCAGTGCAAGATGCCGAAACGTCTTCAGGATTGAAGATCGAAGATGTAGTGGTAGGAATTGCAGGACAACACATTCGTAGCCTCCAGCATAGCGATTATATTACGCGTAGTAATAGCGACGAGGTAATAGACGAAGCAGATATTGAACGCCTTTGTAACCAGGTACACAAGCTGGTCATGTTGCCCGGCGAAGAAATTATACACGTACTGCCGCAGGATTTTAAGGTAGACGGACAAGCTGAAGTTAAAGAGCCCATCGGGATGTATGGAGGTAGGTTAGAAGCCAACTTTCACGTAGTGGTGGGCCAAGTTTCAAGCATTAGAAACATTGGGCGTTGTGTGAAGAGCACAGGCCTGGAACTTTCAGGAATAACACTGGAGCCTCTGGCTTCGGCAAATGCAGTACTAAGCCAGGAAGAAAAAGAAGCAGGAGTAGCCTTGCTGGATATTGGAGGTGGTACGACAGATCTGGCCATTTTTAAAGATGGCATCATTCGACATACAGCGGTAATTCCGTTTGGTGGAAATGTAATAACAGAAGATATAAAAGAAGGCTGTAGCATTATTGAAAAGCAAGCAGAATTGCTAAAGATTAAGTTTGGTAGCGCCTGGCCAGGAGAAAATAAAGACAACGAAATAGTTTCAATTCCCGGGTTACGTGGAAGAGAACCTAAAGAAATTACGCTTAAAAACCTTTCAAAAATTATCCACGCAAGAGTCGTAGAGATTATTGAACAGGTATATCTTGAAATAAAAAATTACGGTCACGAAGAGCAGAAGAAAAAATTGATCGCAGGAATCGTGTTAACCGGGGGTGGTGCTCAATTACAGCATTTAAAGCAACTGGTAGAGTACATAACGGGAATGGATACACGTATTGGGTATCCAAACGAGCATCTGGCGGGCGATAGCGATAGTGAGACCACAAGTCCGTTGTACGCAACCGCAGTTGGGTTGGTGCTGAATAGTCTGGAAAACAAACACCGCACTACTCCAAAAGCTATAAAGGCCACACAGGAGGTTGAAAATGAATCGCAAAATCCTGGTGAAGCAGAAGTGCAAGACCCAGAAATAAAAGAAGAGCCACAAGTAGAGCGCAAACGTTTTTTTGATAAATGGGCAGAGAAGTTCAAAGAGTTTTTGGATAATGCAGAATGATAAGTGAGTAGACGGTAGAAACAGTAGCCCTTCGATACATCCCATTAAAAAAGCAAAACTTTTTAACGGAACACTTAGGGACCAGAAAAGAGTTAGTTAAAATAAAAAACAGTAATACTTCCGCCTGGCGGAAACAATAATAATAAACCTCGCAAAATAAATAAATATGAGTAACAACTTTGATGAAACAACCATTGCGTTCGATATGCCAAAGAACCAAAGCAACGTCATAAAAGTGATAGGTGTTGGCGGTGGCGGTAGCAACGCGATTAACCATATGTTTAGTCAGGGCATTAAAGGTGTAGATTTTGTAATCTGCAATACCGATGCCCAGGCGCTGGAAAATAGTGCTGTACCTATTAAAATTCAATTAGGAGTTTCTCTTACTGAAGGGCTAGGAGCAGGTGCTAACCCTGCCATTGGAGAGCAATCTGCTATGGAAAGTCTGGAAGAGATCAAGAACATGCTTTCAACCAATACCAAAATGATCTTCATCACTGCAGGGATGGGAGGTGGTACCGGAACAGGAGCCGCGCCTATTATAGCAAAAATGGCAAAAGAACTGGATATTTTAACGGTGGGTATTGTTACCATTCCGTTTCAGTTTGAAGGAAAAATGCGTAGCGAACAAGCACAGATTGGGGTTGAGAAACTACGTCAGAATTGCGATTCGCTTGTAGTAATCAATAATAATAAGTTACGTGAGGTATATGGTAACTTAGGATTTAAGGCAGGTTTTTCAAAAGCCGATGAAGTATTAGCTACTGCAGCGCGAGGTATTGCAGAGGTAATAACACATCACTACACACAAAACATTGACTTGCGTGATGCTAAAACGGTATTGGCAAACAGCGGGACTGCCATTATGGGTAGTGCCAGTGCGAGTGGAGCTAACCGTGCGCAGGAGGCTATTTCAAAGGCATTGGACTCCCCCTTGTTAAACGATAACAAAATTCAGGGGGCGAAAAATGTATTGCTTTTAATCGTTTCGGGACACGAAGAAATAACCATTGATGAGATAGGTGAAATAAGTGACCATATTCAGGACGAAGCAGGGCATAGCGCCAATATTATTATGGGTATCGGGGAAGATGAATCGCTGGAAGGAGCTGTTGCTATTACAGTAATTGCCACAGGGTTTGATGCCGAGCAACAGGATGATATTAGCAATACAGAGACTAAGAAAATAATTCACACCTTAGAGGAAGAACAAAAAGCAGAGCAGGATTTATCTGCAAAAAAAGGAGCTACTCCGGTTGAAATACCAGAAGCTCAAGAACCACCCGCTCCCAAGCCGGATCCTGTAATTCGTCATACGTTAGTGTTAGACGAAGAAGAAGCTCCGGTTGTAAAGCCAAAGGTAAAAGCCGTTTCAGAAGAGCAGCCTAAGCAAACACAGCAGGAAACACTTCCTTTTGAAGGGTATATTAAAACTTCAGATCTTATCAAGAATATAGATGTAGAATCTACCATCGTAGATATTCATCGTATTGCTGAATTTGAACAATTGCTTATTAACGAGATAGACGTAACTAATTTTGAAATTGTAAAACCAGCACCAAAAGCCGAAGAAAAAAAACCAGCAAAAGATAGTGAAGAGGCTTTTACAATTATTGATAAGAAAGAAAAACCACCCGTTCAGGAAACAGAAACTGAAGAACAGATTTTAATGTTCGATCTTCCTTTAAATACGTCAGATACTAAGAAGGAAGCTCCTAAAAAGCATGCTGAAGAAGACGAGACCATAACATCCCGTATCGAAGATATCGAAGTGAATGATGCTTTGGAAGTTGTTCCTATCACCGAACTTTCGGATAAGGGCGTAAAACGCTATAGTTTGGATGACTATGAAGAAAAAGAAGCAGAGTTGTTAAATGCCAAGCCAACAGAAAAAAACAAAGCTGCGGAAGAAACGATTGTTTTTGAAACCAAAACGGTAGCGCCTGCACAAGAGGAGGAAGTAGCTCCCGAGGATGTAGACCCTATGAATACGCCTATTTCAAAGTTATTGGCAGCGCGTACCGAGGAGCGAAAAAAAACAATGAAAGAGTTTAATTATAAGTTTAGAAACAGCGCTTCGAAAATTGATGATATTGAAAAACAACCAGCCTATAAAAGAATGGGTATTGAATTGGAAGACAAAAACACAGACACAAACTTGTCAAGAACATCTGTTAACACCGATGATGATGATATTGATCTGCGAAGTAACAATTCATTTTTACATGACAATGTAGATTAAGGCTTTGACAATATTTTTAAATAAAAGCCTGTTGCTTCCTGCGGCAGGCTTTTTTATTTATCAAGTTTTTGAAATATAACAAAAGGGCGTAAGAGTCTGGTTAGCTTGTCTGAGGTAGTAGTTCGTACACTGCTTAAGTATTTTTTAATCTTTTGGAGGTCTTCTTCTGTTTTTATGATATTGAATTTGGAATCATAGCCCATAAAAACTGGTTTTTCAGTTGTTTTGTTATACACTTCGTAAATATCCAGGTGTCTAGTATCTTTTTTAATTTTATTTTCATAAAGATCTATAATGTATTCTTCGTCACCTTCCAATACTTGGAAGAAGTGTTCTAAATTGTAGAGTAAAATTCCGCTAACGTTATATTCGTTGTTTTGAGTAGAAGCTTGATTGAAAATAGCCTCAATGTCACTATCTGAAAGATCTGGTGCTGCGTTACTTATATAGCAAATAGTATGTATTGGTTTCATGGTAGGTAGGGTTGTTTTAATACATAAAAATACTATTAAATAGATTGTTTTTTAAACTGTATCCAATAAAAAAAGAACGTTTTTAAAAGAATGACATCTGGGTATAACGCTATTTTTATAGATGAAAATGAGTATCTTTGCCATCCAATAAAACAAATATATGAGCTTGTCTACCCAAATAATGGATGCTATGAAAGCAGCAATGAAGGCTAAAGATCAGGAGTCTTTACAAGCATTGCGTTCTGTGAAATCGGCAATTTTGCTGGCCCAGACCGAAAGTGGGGCAAAGCAGGAACTTAGTGAAGATGCAGAGATCAAGTTATTACAAAAATTGGTAAAACAACGTAAAGACAGTGCCGCATTATATACGGAGCAAGGTCGTGAAGATTTAGCAACACCAGAATTAACTGAAGCTGCTGTAATAGAACAATTTTTACCCGCTCAATTAAGCGAACAGGAAGTGGAAAAACTGGTAGAAGAAGCCATTGCACAAACAGGAGCAAGTTCTATGGCCGATATGGGGAAAGTAATGGGGATGGTAAGTGGAAAAGCCGCAGGAAGAGCAGATGGAAAGACTATTAGCACTATTGTAAAGAGAAAATTAAGTAATTAATACTGAATACTGGCCGCGTGGCGCAACTGAATAGCGCATCAGATTTCGGCTCTGAGGGTTGGGGGTTTGAATCCCTCCGCGGTCACTTCACTCAAGAAACCACGTTCTAAAAAGAACGTGGTTTTGTTTTTTGAACGAATGTTGAAAGTCACAGACTTTCATAATTGAGTACAAAAAACAAAGCCAGCACCGTTTTTTTCTGCGGTGCGTGGTTTCTTAATTGCAAAGGGGAGTGTCAACGGGATATGCAATCCCTTTTTCTATTTTCATACTTGAGTACAAAAAACAAAACCAGCACCGTTTTTTTCTTTGGTATTTTACCATCGCACTAGCTTGTCCCTTACTGCAAAGAATCTTCAGGAATACTTTACTATTCGCTAAAATCTTCGAGGAGTTGTTGTATGATAGTGTTTTATGGGGTATCTCTCTCATTTAATGTAACATATTAACGACATTTAAGAGAATGAGGTAAGTTTTAAGCAATATTTTGAAGAATTTAACGTTCCCAATGGACTGCGTGTTCTGATTTACTATACATTTGCACCGTTTTAATTTAGTTTGCTAATTATCAGTAACTTAAACTATCTTTTTATTTATATGGCATACATCCGAAAATTCCCCAATCTATTATTTTTTTTATTAGTATCAATATCTGTCTTTGCACAAGACCTGCCTTTAAAGCATCAGGGCGATATTAATCCCATAGACGAATTGTACTGTTCTGAGCTACAAACAGAACTAGAAGCTGAAATATTTAAGCACAAAGACTGGAAACGACTGGTTGACAACAAAATGATGTCGATTGGCATTGTAGATCTAAGTGATATTAATGACATACAATATGCCGGTCTTAATGATGACCATATGATGTACGCGGCAAGTCTTCCAAAAATTGCTGTGCTTTTAGCTTCCATGGACGCAATTGATAAAGGTGAATTAGCCAACTCAAAAGCGATACAAAAAGACATGCGCATTATGATTAGCAAGTCTAATAATCAGGCAACAACCCGAATGATAGATCGCGTTGGGTACGAAAAAATTGAGTCTGTGCTACGTTCACCAAGACATAATTTATACGATGAAGAAGTAGGTGGAGGTCTTTGGGTGGGTAAGCGCTATGCTGCCGGGGGAAGACGTTATCCAGAACCACTTAAGGGATTAAGTCACGCTGCTACCACAAGACAGGTGTGTAGTTTCTACTATCAATTGGCTATGGGTAATCTAGTAAATGAAACACGTTCCAGACAAATGCTTAACATTATGGAAAAGCCAGAGTTACACCATAAGTTTGTGAACACACTAGATCGCGTAGCTCCTAAAGCAAGATTGTTCAGAAAATCTGGTTCTTGGAAAAACTACCATTCAGACTCTGTGCTGGTATGGGGTCCAGATCGAAAGTATATTCTGGTTGCCTTAATAGATAACGCCCTGGGCGAACAAATTATAAGAGATTTAGTAGTCCCTTTGGAGAATGTTATGAAAAAATCACGAACTTTATAGGGTAGATCCACTATAATGCTCATAGCAATTTTTAAAAGAACATTTGATATTAGAGATGGGGAAATCCGCATCTCTTTTTTTATGCAGTTGTATATCTTTCTGCTCATTACTGTTCTCTTAATGGTAAAACCCACTGTAAATGCGTTGTTCCTGTCAAAATTGGGAGCAACGCATTTACCGTATGGTTATATGCTGGTAGCCGTTGTTGCAGTGATCGTTTCCTATTTCTATAATAAGGGGGTCAAACAATTTTCACTTCGAAGGATTACTACAGGAACACTTATTTTCTTCAGCTTAATTTTTGCGTTATTAAGTTTTTTGATGTACACGAACAGCATAAATAACTGGGTACTGTATGCGTATTATTTAAGTGTTTCCATCTTTGCAGTTTTAGTTACTTCTCAATTCTGGATTATTGCAAACATGGTGTATAATGCCAGAGAAGCAAAGCGTTTATTCGGATTTATTGGAGCAGGGGCTATAGCAGGTGGGATTTTTGGAGGATACTTAACCACGATCATAGCATCAAGTTATGGGAATAGAATAGTGATCCTGGTGGCGGCCTGTTTAATTGTTTGTTGTGTGCCAATTCTTCAAACTGTATGGAAACTTCGTGTGGAGAAACTTAATATGTACATTCGGAAACAGCGAAAGGGGGCTGTTCAAAGTACCTATTCCTCTCCCTTTAAACTTATTATAAACTCTAAGCACCTTACATATCTAGCAGCGATTGTTGGGGTAGGGGTAATCATGGCAAAACTAGTAGACTTTCAGTTTAGTGACTTTGCTAATAAAGCAATCCCGGATAGTGATAAACTGGCTTCTTTTTTTGGATTCTGGTTCTCTTCGTTCAATGTCATCGCATTGCTAATTCAGTTGTTTTTAACGAATCGCTTGTTGGCGTGGCTAGGGGTAACCACGAACTTACTTATCCTTCCTTTGGGAATTGCTATTGGTTGTTTGTTATTCTTAACATTTCCAGAATTATGGGTACTTATTATCATTAAAGGAATGGACGGTAGCTTTAAACAATCTATCAACAAGGCAGGGATAGAACTTTCAATCCTACCTATTCCTTCACACATTAAAAACGAAGCGAAATCGTACATAGATGTTGTGGTAGATAGCATCGCGACAGGGTTAGCAGGCTTGCTCTTAATTTTTGTGATTAGAAAACTGGAGCTTAGCACTTCTTATATCACGGTCGTTATCCTGTTGTTCCTGTTTATCTGGATGGTGCTAATTTATAAATTGCGGGAGGCGTATTTTCAATCGTTCCGAAGTAATATTCAAAACTCATTAGCGGGTGCTTCCGTAGAGAACAAAAGCCTGAAATTTAAACGAACCTCAAAGTCTACTGTTAATGTACTAACACATGGAAATGAGGCTGAAATCATCACCATGTTGAATCACCTGGAAGATTTTAAATTGTATACGTTTAGGCCCCATATTATGAACTTACTGAAGCACGAGTCGCCCAAAGTAAAAGCGGCTGCTATTTCACAACTACATCATTATAAAAAGGGAACTGCAGTAGAGTACATTAAAGAGCTTATTCATTTCAAGAATGATGAGGTGGTATATGCAGCTATGGATTATCTATTGTACCACACCAACCTGAAGGACGAAAATATTTTTAAATCCTACCTGGATCATCCAACCGATTATATCTCAAATGCTGCTTTGTTGTGCTTGGCAAAAAATGCTTCCTCCAACAAGAAACTGGCCAAAAAATACAACCTGGGAGATCGTCTTGATGACAAAGTAAAAGAATTATTTTCGGCAGATAACGACTTGCGTAAACAAGAAGTTGCAGAGCTTATGCTTGCCATTGGGTATGCAAAGGATCCTCGTTTCTATTCTTTTATTTCAGCAAATTTTAACAACAGAGATCCTTATCTAATAAAATATGCTATCACAGCTGCTGGACTTACAGCGTACGAACCTTTTGTAAACCAGTTGCTCGGTTTTCTAGCCGAAAAGCCCTTCAGGGAAACTGCTACCGAAGCACTACAAACCTATGGAGTAGGCCTTACAAAAAAGGTTTTGCAACTGGAAATGTCTGAAAGTTTACCGGATAGTATAAAGCCCTATATTCCAGAGCTAATTCAATCGTTTAAAACAAGAGATTCCATAAAAGTATTACTGCGCTTTTTACAGAGTAAGGATTTTATCATCAGAACCGAAGCCGCAAAATCACTGAACATCCTTAAATTAGAAAATGTTTCTTTGCCGGTAGAACAACGTCTGGTGACCAGAATTTTACTGAGAGAAAGTGTCTTTTACCGAAATACTCTGCATGCCATTAGCACTTTAAAATTTCATTTAGAAAATGCAGAAACAGAAACTTTGGAAGATGATGCAGAAATAGAATCTATTATTGCCCGGGAGAATCTTGTAGATGTCCTTATGGAACAATTAGACCAGAGTTTGAACTGTATTTTTAACTTACTTAGTTTAAAATACGATCAGGCAGATATAGATACGGCTTATTTCGGACTTAAAAGTGACAAACAAGATGTACAGGTAAATGCTATTGAATTTTTAGACAACCTCCTGAAGTCAAAACTGAAAAGCAATATTCTTCCGCTAATAGAATATCACGTGTTAGAAAATAAAGGGTACGCGGCTTCATCTTTTGAAGCGAAAGTAAAATCTGAAAAAGAGATCCTGATCATGCTATTGCGCAACCGTGGCACACGCATGAAACTTGCTGTGCTTAATGTGATAAAATTTTCACGAAACGAAGCATACATTCCCGCTGTAAAACCACTTATAAAGCATCCAAATCTTGTTGTACAACGTTTCGCTATACGTACTGTAAAAGAGATTAAAATGGCTGCTATTGAGCCGTAACTGCCTTGTCAATAGAACTTGCCAAATACATATGTGCTCCTGCCGAATTTTTACTCAATACATTGGTCATTAAACAGACAATATATTTTTTTCCGTCCGGGTGCTCCACTGTAATGACAGAGTTCATATAATTAAATTTGTTACCGGCATACTTTCCACAACTGCCTGGCAACGATTTATCACAAGAGTAGAAGCTACCCGACTTAAAGTAAACACGTGCACTGTCAAGTTGCCTGGCTTGTGCATACCGTATGCGGCGGTCTGTGATATAGAGCAAGCGTTTCATTTCCAGGCTGGACGCCGTATCAATCACTTTTCCCTGTTCAAGCTGTACTAAATATTTCATAAGCCCTTTTGGTGAGCCTATACTGCCTCCTTTTCTACCTACATATTTTCCTGCCGGATTAGTGAACATCCCTCCCAGACGCCAGTCGTCTTCTGTAATCCCTAATTCTCTCAACGGGTCGTTTACGACACTTTCTGCCAGATTTGTCAAGGAATCTCTTGGGGTATCCACAAAGTACTGTTCCGAATCTTCCAGCGATAACCTTGGATAGTCTTTCCCAAAAGCAGCCATTAACATTGCTTCCCGGTACATCACACTCGCAGCACCATTGTTACTTACCGAAACCATATGGTCCAGCCACTCAAACAAGGTAAATGTATCGCTCGCTACCACCTGTCTTTTGGTTAACTTTTCAGTTTTTGGGTCATAAATGGGTACCGTATGGTGATCTCCCGTTCCCCAATATCTGGAGTCTACGATCTTGTTACAGAGCAGGGCAATGCGGGCATCGAAATCGTCCGGATATATTTTTTGTAACTGATAAAAAACTGCGTTTAAGACCGCAATTTTACCAACGCTCCCTGGCTGATAGCCTATATTCTCTCTGTGGGAAGCATATTTCAGATTGTTGGGATCTGTCATATCCAATACCGCTAACGAATAATTACCTCCCGGCGTAATGCGTTTAATTGCTTTCGAAAACTCCGGGTCTTCCTTTAAAATACTATCAATGTGTGTATCGCCTATGGGAAGTAAGTTTAATTTTATGTCTTCAATACTGGCAAAGGCCCCGGCAGGGATGCGGGTGTATTTCTCCCCCTCGTCGAGCGCATTCTGAATAGCAAGTAAGCGTTTAATCTGCGTTCGCTCATACCCATCGATAGGGTAAAATCCAAAGGAAAGTACAATGCAACTAAGTAATACTACTGAGGCAATATATTTTTTATGTGTCATATTTATTCGTTTTTATCCGTTTCAATTTTTTCTGAAAGTGAAACAGTTGTAGTCAAATCTATTTTTGGTGTTATGGATGCCAGGTATTCTGAGCTTTTTGCATTTTTATTCTCTACAAAAGGTCGTATTTGAAACAACCATAACATATCATTTTCAAAGCCCAGCTCAATATCCCATGCACCTTTGTATTCGTTGCCGGTTTCTTGCGGCATTCTGGTCCGTGCCTGATTTGCAATTTCACGGAGGGCTGCGATGTTTTTATCGTTTAAGATAGGATCTTCAAAAGTTGTTGTATTTTTTGTAGTTCCTCCTGTTTTTGGTAAACGTAAGTAGCCCGGCTCACGCGCTGGAGCGAGCATATAGTCGTTTTCTGCTGTAACTAATCTGGTTTCGGCTATTTGACCGTCTACAGCACCTCCGGCACCACGGCTAAAGGCAACAGTTAGATCTTCTTCAGTCCCTCGATTGATGCCTTTGGTAATCATTACACCGCTGTATTCCACATCAACACTTGGGATAATTAGGATAGAAGGATATACATTTTCCGGATTGTTCAAATATTTTTGGCGCCATTTAAAACTGCGTTCGGTGTAGGGAGAAGCCCACACTTTTTTTATTCCGTTTAAAATGTTTTCTTTCGAAAGAATATTGAAAAGCGTTAAATTAAGACCTGCTCCTGTAAACTCTTCCAGGTCTTCCATATTGGTGTCACTTCGTAAAAAAACGGGTACATTTCCTATTTCATTTCCAAAGGCGTTTGCAAAAGAAGCTACCAGATCTTTTTCAAAGTCGGGTTCCAAAGGCATTTGCTCAATGGCATTTTTTAATTTTGACAAGCGTTGTAACTGGTAGGCTTCTACATCGCTTTCCGGAACATTATTCAAGCGTTTTATAGAGGCTTCCCCAAAGGTGTCAATTAAATATGCCCAATAACTCACTACTTCACCAGGCATTTGCTGGTCCATATGTTTTCTGAAAATCCCAAAAGGAATCACCACACCTTCTACCACATTCTCGGGGAAAAGTTGTTTTAATTGCCCTAAATTAGCTGCTTTTGGACCACATAGTTTTCCAGAATCGCTGGCATCTACATCTTTCATATCCAGGACGTCACACACGTCTAAGCGAATTTGCTCTACGGGCACCGCAATTTTTTCCTGATTTCGCTCCTTTTTACTGAAGAGTGCTGTTTCTTCAGCCGTCATATCGTCTTCAGCTTTAAAAAATACATTCCCTTTTTCTGAAACGGCATAAAACACCTTTTCACCATGGTATTTTGAAAGGTCTTTTAGATTTTCACTTGAAAGTGCAGCATTTGGAATACCTAGATTTCTCGCCAATAATTGTACGTGAGACACCAGGTTTCCTTCAGAAACTGTCATAATACCAGCCACGGGCTTCAAATCGCTTGGTGGTTTTTGAAAGATGTAAATGTTATTCGGGTTAATAGCTATATTTTCTGGCGACTCTTCCACAACCACCAATTCGCCAAATGCATATCCAGGGTTTAGGCCACGGATACTGCTTTGCGATTTTAAATTCATTACCTTATTGCTCAGGTTGGAATGTTTTGCGATAATACTGCCCAGTTTGCTGACACTCTCCCCTAGATCCAATGCGACACTCGAGCGCACACGGTCGTCTATAAAGCCGTAACTAAGCGGTTCAAATTTAGTGTAGGTGTCTACAATATCCTGATAGTTTGCCTTTACCATGGCCGCGCCCCACTCTACTACACCACGGCTAGTTTGCAGGAAGCTATTAAGTTGCTCAATGGTAAGCTCTGTTTGCCCTAGGTGTATTTCTAATTCGGGTTTAATTTTTTCCCATTCCCAAAGTTCGATCAATCCCGTACCGGCAGCAGCAAGGCTGAGGTGTCTTATTTTTTCCATAAGTCCCAGCAAGTCCTCGGGTTGCCATTCCTGGGATTGTTTTAATACTATGTATTCAATGCTGTTAGAGAGATCGAGGAGGAGTAAACGATCGTTCCCTGAAGTTTTATCAGTTATTTCAGTTCTAATTACACAGAGTATATCGGCAAGTTTTGGAATATTTTGTGCGGGTGCAGCTTCAGAATTATAATTTTCTAAAAACTGAAGCAACCGTTCCCGGGTAGCATTGTTTCTTGAAATGCGCTGTACCTGATTTCTTAAGGTCTCAGTATTCATGGGCGCATAAAACTCAATCATGGTTTTTTCTAGTTCGTTGAGTTCAGTTTTTAAAGTAGAAGAAAGTTTGCTTTCATAGTCTTGCTGAAATTTTTGCACCATTGCAATATCTTCTTTGGTGGGGTTGCCGTGAATTTTAATTCGGGCATCCATAAATTTTGAAAAATTATCTGCAATTACTTTAGACTGGCTGCGCATTAACTGTGCTAAGTTTGTGTCATCATCATGCGGAATATCCCGAAGTGATTGCCTTAATAAATAATAGTGATTTGTAATACGACTATCACGAGGCAGAAACTTTTCATAAAATTCCACACCCCAGGCTTGTTCGTCTTCAATTTGTATGGCGCCACGGTAGTACTGCGATTTGCGTTGTATCCAGCCGTCGTCCACACCTTCCAGATAGCGGTTTAGTTGGTATTGCTTTAGTCTGCTTTGGTTGTTGGCTTCGTCCCAGAAATCGGTACGGTTAGTACTTGCCAAAATTTCAGCAAAAAAGAGATGGTGATTTTTGGCTAGATTTTTAGTGTCGTCCCGATAGTCTGCGTGCTGCACAGCGTCGTCTTTATCTTCCGGGCAAGGGTCTCGTGCATCTCTAACCTCCCCGTCCTTGCAAAACCAGTGAATACTTTTATAAGGACCACGTGTGTTTTCTTTGTAAAAAGCAATACGTTCTTTTATAGTTTCTACTGGAAGTTCCTGACCAAATGTAGTTCCGTGGAAACCTACGAAAATCAGTAAAAACAGGGTGATATATTTAATACTAGGAAGCGTAATTATTTGCATAAAGTTCTGGTTAAATAGGATACTAAAGGTATGAGAAACAGACGAAAAAAAATAGTCTTCATATTACTTTATGAAGACCATTTTAGTGTTTGTTCTATAAGGATTACAATTTTTTGCCAGTAAGTAATTTATACAAAATCATTATTACTGCCAAAACTAATAGGATATGGATTAAGTTACCAACGGCAGCTCCAAAGCCTATAAAACCAATAAGCCATCCAATGACTAATATCACTACAATTAACCAAATTAAATCTTTCATATTTCTAAGTTTTTTAGTTGTTATGTATTAAAAGTACTTAGAATTTTAGTTCGGTTAAATAATTTAACAGCATTTAACTACCTAAGATATAGTAGGTTTTTTAAATAGTTCTAAAAGCGTTATAAATTGTGCGAGAACTGCTAGTCTTAGCTAAAAATTAGTTTATCTTAAGGCCCGTTTTGATTCTTTTTCAAACTATGAAATTCATTTCAGAATTTTATGTATCCCGAATGGTCTTGTTATTTTTCCGATACTCTGAAGGAGAAATGTCATAAGTTTCTTTAAAAATCTTCGAAAAATAACTCTTGCTGGAAAGACCGATCTTACCTACAACTTCAGAAATATTATAATCTGTGTTGTTGAGGAGGTTTCGGGCCAGAATCATTCGCTTTTGCTGTACATATCCATTAACGGTTGTTTGGTACAAATGTTTAAAGCCCAACTGCAGTTTGTTAATGTTGAGTCCTACCTCTTCAGCAATTTTCTCGATAGAATCCAGATCTGCCAGATCATGATCTATAAGCTTAGACGCTTTTTTTATTTGTGCAATTTCGTAACTACGCAGTACTGAACTTCCCTCTTCTTCACTGGTATCGTCATGGTATTGTACGATCTGGTGTGTTAAAATATTATACGCCTGCCCTTCTAAGAAGATCCTACGAACAAAATCGTTACTTTCGAAACTCTCAATTTTTGTAAATAAATCGGCGATTTGTAAGCTATAATATCCTTGGTGGTAAAATTCGCTTAACGCCATTTTATCTGTAAATAAACTTTTCAGTTCGGGGGAAAGGCTTCTAAGTTCACAATTAACCTTGTTGTGAAATTGCTTTCTGTCTACCTCAAGACTTCCTACTTGTATTTCGGTGTCTCTGGCAAAATGAAGAATATGCCCGTTGGTGCTTTTGCTGGCTACAATCGAGCTTTGATATTGCTGGAGGGTATTATTGTCTTTATTATCCTGAAATCTATGGTGTACAGTTCCTTTGAGGCAGTACAAAAATTTTAAGGGATGTACGTCGTCTACTACAAAGTGAAACTCTAAGTCATCTATAAATTTACATTGGTAAATTAAGATGCCAAAGCCTCCATCGAAATTAATCCCCTTAATAAAACCTTCTCCAAATTTTGAAGGAATGGTTACGTGGTACTCACCACAGTTCTCTTCGTATTCCACCTCAAAAGCTGTAGCGATATCACGTATTACTTCATAGAGTGGAAGTGACTGTACGTCAATTTTGATCATAGTTGTTTTGTTGAAACGAAGATACAATTTATTAACATAACAAAATTTTAACAGTATTGATTAGAGCAACTTTAATGGTATATGAGTTAGCCATTGCTTAAAATTGTGTACTTTTCAATGCATACAAAAACTGATAACAATGAAGAATATTTTAGGAATTGGCTCCAGAATTAACCATTTAGAATACGGAAAAGGCGTGGTTACAAATGTGGACAGTCGAATGTATTGGGTAACTTTTATTGAAAACGGATTGGAAACTATCCCCTTCGATGAGGATATTGAAGTGATTGAAGCTGCCCAAGATGAGGTAGATACCGTAAGTTTTTATGAGGTAGAAAAAAGCCTAAGGAGTATCCTTAAAAAATGGAGTGATGTGTCAGAAATTGTCCCTATTGCCGATAAGTACAAAGGCGGAATGTTAGTGTTGAAACCAAAGGATAGCAGTCTTTCAGATAAAGAAATCCCTATAGACACTTTTTTTCATAAAATAGTGATGCTTCGCGATCGTTTGCGTGTAATGGAACAAAAAATTAACAGTAGCAAAACGCTGGAAGATCAGGATAAAGTAGACTTACAACAATACATTACGCGTTGTTATGGCAGCCTTACCACTTTTAATGTGCTTTTTAAAAATAATTCACAGCATTTTAAGGGCGACAGTAGTAAAAAGTAATAATACAGATACTTAAAACGTTAGCTTATAATACATTGTGATGTAGTGTCTGCAACGAACCAAAAAACAGCACCCAAATCTATATGATCTACCTACTTCAAACAGTTGAAGACACCTTGTGGTTGGCGCCCTATGCCTACGCAATTGTGTTGCTTGGTTTTGGTTTGTTTCTTTTCAGGATTTTTGAGAACTGGTATAGTGGTTCTTTCGATAAACCTTTATTCCGTCACTATCTGGTGTATAAAGAGATCTCAAAAGAACAAGAACACATCTTGGCAACCGAGTTTCATTTTTACAAGCTCCTCTCCAAAAAGCACAAAAGACAATTCAGGCACAGAATAGCCACTTTTATAGCTGATAAAAAGTTTGTAGGACGTGAAAATTTAGAGGTTACAGACCGGATGAAAGTCCTTATTGCGGCTGTAGGTTGTATGCTTAGTTTTGGAAGAAAACATTACGAATACTCATTAATTGATTATGTGCTTATTTATCCGGATGAATTTTACAGCACCATGAACGACCACCATCACAAAGGCGAATTTAACCCGCGTGAAAAAGCATTGGTGCTCTCGTGGAAAGATTTTGAAAAAGGCTACCGTATTACCGATGATAACCTAAACCTGGGAATCCACGAGTTTATGCACGCCATGCAATTGGAGGCCCGAAAAAGCAGGGATCTGGATGCGGCACGATTTACCAAACAGTTTCAGAATATTTTAAAGCGATTAACACATCAGGATGTAAAAGATAAACTGGACGAAACAAGTTATTTCAGAGCGTATGCATTTACAAATCAATATGAATTTATGGCAGTGTTAGCCGAATATTTTATAGAATCTCCAACCGATTTCAAGGCTCATTTTCCACAGCTGTACGAGCACACTCAAAAACTTTTGAACTTTCGCTTTGCAGGCTATTAAGAGGCCTTTTTTTCTGAAATGTGTTTTGCTATGCGCTTGGCGTGTATTCTCGAATTTTCGATAAACCATTTGTGGGTTTCCATGCCGCCACAAATTACCCCTGCCAGATACAAACCTTTTACATTACTTTCCATTGTTTCCTCGTTATAGGTTGGGATATTCTTGTCTTCGGAAAGCTGAATTCCTATCCTTTCCAAAAACTCAAAATTGGGGCGATAGCCAGTCAGGGCAATGACAAAATTATTGGGAATTGTTTTGGTTCCTTGCGGGGTTGTAATGATAACTTCTGTCTCTTTGATTTCTGAAATTTCAGCTTCAAAATACGCAGAAATGCTGCCTTCTTGTATGCGGTTTTCAATGTCTGGTTTTACCCAGTATTTAACCCGTTCTCCAATAGATTTGCCGCGGACGATCATAGTAACTTCGCCACCTTTTCTCCAGATTTCTAATGCAGCATCTACAGAACTATTACTGGCACCTACCACAATGTTTTTTTGTAATACATACGGGTGGGCTTCTTTGTAATAATGTGTCACTTTTGGGAGGTCTTCCCCGGGAACGTTTAACAATTTCGGAATGTCGTAAAAACCTGTAGCAACAATGACATTTTGAGCGGTATAGCTTTGTTTTTCTGAAGTAATATGAAAGCGTCCTTCCTCTTTTTCAACAGAACATACTTTTTCAAACAGTCTAATATTCAAGTTGCTTGAAGTTACTACTCTTCGATAGTACTCTAGTGCTTCATCTCTTCCAGGTTTGGCATCTTTACTAATAAAAGGAATGTTTGCAATCTCCAGCTTATCAGAAGTAGAGAAGAAATTCATATTCAAGGGATAGTTGAAAAGCGAATTAGTAAGTGCTCCTTTTTCTAAAACTATATACTCCAATTGTTGTTTCTTGCAGGCCAATGCACATGCGATACCAATGGGGCCAGCGCCAATAATAAGAACTTCTGTTGTTACCATAACGCAAAGATAACAAAAGCCCGCTCCCAAATGAGAACAGGCTCTTGCAGACATTAACTAAACCTATTTTTTTACAATTATTTTTTGTGTTGTTTTGGTAGTTCCATTCCATTGAACTACGAAGTACAGCCCCTCGGAGTGGTTTCCTGCATCCCAGATTGTTTCTTCAGTATCCAAGGTGCCTACCAACCTTCCCGAAATATCATATACCGAAAGCAATTCACTGCCTGTAAAATTGGACCTGTTTATTGCAAAACGAGAACCTATTGAGGGAGTGACCAGAATAGTAGAAGCCGCCTCCAACTCATCGTTTCCCAAGGTAGTGCGATCAAATAGAATTACAGCGTTGGGTTGTTGGAGTCCGCCAGCCCCGGATTCTACTGTATTTTCAAAGAACATACCGTTAGGGTGGTATTGTTTTATTTCAGCAGTGGAACCATTACCCAGCAGAATATTTCCATTGGGAAGAAAATCTACCCCTTCCACTTTTCCCAATCCATCAATAAAAGTACCTGTGTGCATTCCTGTGGCATTGTATTGCTCTATATCTCCATCGTTCCAATCGAATACAAATAAATTATCACTGGCATCCAGATAGATGTTGGTAGGGCCTGATAATTCGGTGTTATCCACAAATTCCCCCATAGAGTCACCAGAAGGGTCAAACCTGGTAACATTGCCTTGTGAAAAGGAAGATACGTACAAGTTGCCGTCGCTGTCCCAGTCCATCCCAATACTTCTTGGTACGCCTGTGTCTGTATATTCACCAAGCGGGGTTCCGTCAAGCTGAAATCGCAACACTTTGTTATCTGTGGCACTCCATTGTAAAACATAGAGAAGATTATCCGAACCAATTTTCATACGTGTAGGACCACCAGCTACGGTGGCGAAGTCTTCGATAAAAGAGCCTGTTGTGGCATTGTATTTAGTAATTCTGTTGGAGTTTAGATTGGAAATAAGTACCACGTTCTGATCTGCCAGAAAAACAATATCCTGGGGCCAGCTTAGTTCTTCGTCAATAAAAGTTATGGCATTACTACCATCCAGATCGTATTGTAGAATTTTACCTGTATTAGGTGCGAAGTTCTCTGCATCGCTTACATAGATTTTAACATCTTGTGCCAGTAGCGAAGTAGAAATTGAGAGTGCCATGACTATGGCAAGTGCGTGTAATTGTTTCATCATATATTTTTTTAGAATTAGTATGATGCTAATGTCTGAATGTTATCTGGGAAACAGGTTCAGAATTATAATTCTATACGCTGTAATTTATAAATTACGAGAGTTTTATGTCTTGTCTGTATTGAAGTGGGGTGCAATGATGCTTTTCTTTAAAGGCTGTATAAAAAGCTGCTTTGCTATTAAAGCCTACCTCAAAATAAATAGTTTTGATAGAAGCTGCCGGGTCTTCTTTTAGTAAACTTTCAGCAGCTTCTAACCGGTATTTATTTACAAAATTGTTGAAGTTTCCCCCGGATCTTTGGTTAATGACTTTTGAGAGTACGTGTGTAGAAAAATCTAATTGATCGGCGAGGTTTGCTAAGCGTAATTCATTGTGCATATATGGTTTTTTTTGAACCATATAGGTAGTGATCTTTTTGTAGAGTTCGTCTAGTAATTGGTCTTCCAGACTTTCAGCTTTTGAAACATTTGGGAGGAAGATTTCCGCATAGAACTCCCCGTCAAAAACTTTCGGCTCTTTGAAAATAAAATAGCCAATTGTGTATATGCTTAAGGTCATCATTATGGAAATAGCATAATCCCATTCGTCATTAAAAAATGAAAAATTCACTAAAATATAGTAGGAGAGGTAGGCTAAAATAAAAATACCATAGAGCCACGTTAAGATCTTAGCCCAGTTGGTGCGTATTGTTTTAAATTCGGAGGTAGCATCCTTGAGTTTTACAAATGAGAATTTTAGCACTAAAAAATACGCTACCATATGTGTGGCTATAAACCACTGGTTGCTAGACAGCCTTATAAATGGAATACTGAATTGTGTTCCCAGCGTATTACGAAAAAGCATGAGTAAATAGATACAAAAAACAATACAGGCAGGAATAAAATGAAATGCAAATGTTTTAGGTATTGGTTTTTGGTACAGGTTTAAAAAATACCAGTAAAGCAAAGGCCCCGTGAGATAATAGCACAAGGGGGGCACCATAATGAAATAAGGAAAAACATATTGATACCCTGTCCAGTAGAGTACATATTGAAATAAAATAGCTGCAAAAGCCAGTACAAAAAATGCTATTGGGTACGATTTCTTATTTTTAGTACTTAACAGGAGTACACTTAAAAAAAGCCCCATAGCTACTGCAATGAGAAATCCAGCGGTCCAGGTATCGAAAGAAGGGTGCTGTTGCATACACAAATATAAACCGTCAGGATAGTGGTCGCAACTTATTGTGGTCTTGAATTATAAAACAAGACTCCTTTTAGGCTACTATTTCTTTCAATCCGGCAATGGTCTCAGTAGGGTTTTCAGCTTTAAAGACATAGCTTCCGGCAACTAAAACATCGGCACCAGCTTCTTTTAATTGCAAAGCATTTTTGTTGGTTACCCCCCCGTCTATTTCAATTTTAGTGGATGCGCCTTTTTCAGTTATTAATTTTTTAAGAGCACGTACTTTAGTGTAGGTGTTTTCAATAAAACTTTGACCGCCAAAACCTGGATTTACACTCATCAGGCAAACCAGATCTATATCTTGAATGGTGTCTTCCAGTAAGGAGATACTGGTATGAGGGTTTAAAGCTACACCTGCTTGCATTCCTTCTGCCTTGATCGCCTGAAGTGTGCGGTGAAGGTGTGTGCAGGCTTCGTAATGCACAGTGAGTACGTTAGCCCCCAAAGCTGCAAAGGCTTTTATATATCGATCCGGGTCTACAATCATTAAGTGTACGTCGATGGTTTTTTGGGCGTGGCGTGTTATAGCTTCCAGCACTGGCATCCCGAAAGAAATATTAGGAACAAAAACGCCGTCCATGATATCTATATGAAACCAATCTGCCTGGCTGTTATTTACAAGTTCTACATCGCGTTGTAGGTTGGCAAAATCTGCAGCTAGAATGGATGGGGCAATTAGTGTTTGGCTCATAAGACGTAAGATTGTTTTTGCAAAGGTAGTGATAAGTTTAAAAGTTTGTGGGTTTAAAACTACGAAGGTAACCCTTCCGAATTTTAGCGATTAATTTTTTATATTTCAATTATCATTCTTTCCGCTAAAATCCACCTTCCCTTTACCGCGGATGAAATAAATTCTGTCTTATTGCAATTGCAAGCAACTAAGCTTAGATTATTAGCTGCAAGGTTACATGTCTAATTTGAAAGTTAATTTTTTAAAAATCAATCGAATAAACAAAAAAAACCTCCGGTAATCAGCCGGAGGTCATTCATCAATCAAAAAACGAACAGTTACGTTTCTGCAGTTGCAGAAAACTGATACTGTCGTACTCTTGGCTTCGACTCTCCTCAGCCTGCGACTATATTAAATAGTAGTGCCGCTGTTGCGAATTGAAGCGGGATATGCGCTATCCCAAATAGGTTTTTAGAATTTTACTTCTAGAAGTATGCTTTAATCTTCGGATCGCTTTTTCCTTGATCTGACGTACACGCTCACGGGTAAGATCGAAGGTTTCTCCAATTTCTTCCAGTGTCATAGGGTTCTGGTCTCCCAGTCCAAAATACAAGCGTACTACGTCTGCTTCCCGGGGTGTAAGGGTTTCCAGTGCGCGCTCAATTTCGGTACGTAAAGATTCGTGTAATAGCGTACGGTCTGGATTTGGAGATTCTCCACTTCGAAGGACATCGTACAGGTTACTGTCTTCACCTTCTACCAAAGGAGCATCCATAGAGACGTGACGACCAGAGTTTTTCATGCTCTCTTTCACGTCGTTAATGGTCATATCCAGCTCTTTTGCAATTTCTTCTGCAGAAGGCGGACGTTCATGGGCTTGCTCTAAAAAAGCAAATGTTTTATTAATCTTGTTAATACTTCCAATTTTGTTTAACGGAAGTCTCACAATACGGGATTGTTCGGCCAATGCCTGAAGGATAGATTGTCTGATCCACCAAACAGCGTATGAAATAAATTTGAAACCACGTGTCTCATCAAAACGTTGTGCCGCTTTAATAAGTCCTAAGTTTCCTTCATTAATAAGATCTGGAAGCGTAAGTCCTTGATTCTGGTATTGCTTAGCTACCGATACTACGAAACGTAAATTGGCTTTTGCTAATTTTTCAAGTGCGCGCTGATCGCCGGCCTTGATCTTTTGTGCCAATTCTACTTCCTCGTCTGCGGTAATAAGGTCTACTTTGCCAATCTCTTGCAAGTACTTGTCCAGAGATGCAGTTTCTCTGTTAGTAACCTGCTTTGTAATCTTGAGTTGTCTCATTTAGGTTTGTAAGATTTTGAGTGTGCTACGTTGTGCAGCATGTAATTATACGTAGTAAATAGACAAAAGGTTACAAAAGTCTATAATTTTTTCTGAAAAAGTTAAAATTAGTTTTAGCTTCGTTTTTTTTCTTACCTATAAATTTTAGAATTCAACTCAATAGACTTTTCATTGCCTTGCTCGTCCAGAAATGTAACTTTAATTATTTCTTTATCCTTATAGGGATAGCCATATAAGTATCCTTCACAGTCTTCTGAAATATTCTGGGTAGCAGTAGTATCTAGCATTAGTATAGTGCTTCCAGAGCGTAATCCCAGAGTATCGGCAGCAGATCCTTTCAAAATATATTTCACAGTATACGCTCCATCCTCAATGGCAACATCAAACCCGAATGTTTTTAAGGGGTCTATCGTCTGGTTTTTTGCATAAGGCTCGTAATAGAACCACCCGTTTTTATAGTCGAGCGTTACTTTGCCATATTTTAAAATTGCTGCACCTATCCGGGCGGCACTTACTTTCGAAAATTGTGAGTAGAAATTATGAAAGGTTGTATTCGCAATTTGAAAGCTTTTAACTTTTTCGATGTATCTATGGGAAGTTTTAATAGTATCCATGGTTACGCCAAAAGAAAACTTTCCCTGAAATGTAAGGATATCATCTTTATCACTCTTGTCTACTCTTTTTTCTACGTCCGAGGTTCTGGGGCTGTAAAAATCTCCTGAGCCCGAATCAAATTCAATGTATTCAGTTTTGCCATTCACTTTTAACTTTATATCGGGCAATCCTCTTTTGCTTAATTTGAGTTTGGTTCTATTTGATGTATTAAGTGCAATAGCGTTCGTGTTTTTAGTGATACGGAAGGTGCTTGATGCATAATCAAAATGTAGTAAAACGTTGTCAAAGAAGTCTCTTCCAATCATTCCGTCCAGTTCGAAACAACTGTAAGGATATGTATGATGCAGGTCACTTACTATGGCGTTTCGGTTTTTAAAAGACCAGTCACCGAGTTTTATTTCTGGAACGACCACTCTTTCTACTATAGTTTCATTTCTATTGATATCTACTATAGTAATAGCCTCTTTTTGTTTAAAATTAAATAGGTTTTGAAGCTCTTCTGAAATTTCAAAAATACCACCAGTATCCACAAGAAATTTATAGGTGTTGCCACCTATCTGTACTGGAATAATTATTTTTTCTTTAATAAGTTCAAAAGGCATTGTTCCGCTATCGTTAAGTACTATGCTCTGTTCAGGGAGGTTTCCATGACTTAGGATCGTACTTGCAAAAAGAAGAAGGATGTATTTCATATTATTTTCTACTCAAAAATTGTTGTTAACTACAGTTTTTTATACCCACTTGGTAATTCAATTCCATAAACTCTATTTAAGTACCAAAGTGGTGGCATATCAAATTTTGCACGTCTTTTATCAACATTTTCTATATCTACTAATGGATATTCGTCAAATTGATTCCAATAATACCCATAGATTTGTTGTTTATTTTCCCTAATTGATTTTTCCTCCTCAAAATTTGTCCAAAAACTCCTTTTAATTTTTCCTTCTTTTATTTCTTTATCAATGTGCGGTTTGAAAAAATTCCATACATAATTATCTTCTCCATAAGTTCCTCTTTGATGCCATAAAACCAACCAACCTTTTTTCTGCCAGCCATATTTTTTAGTAATTTCGATAAGTCGGCTTATATTAAGAGAGTCAATTCTCGAAATTTCTTTCCGTTCGCTACCATTATTTCGATATTCTTGGTCTAATTTCATTAAACTATCTACTTCTCTATAAATTTCTGGATGTTCGATATTTTTATAAAATTCTGAAATATGACTGTCATAGTTTCCTTCAATTTCTGAAAACATATCTTCATTTCGAAATTCGTTGAATTCATTGAAATTCAAAAAGTAACTTTTGGAAGCATTTGTATTATGAATTGAAGCAATAAGCAATTCTTTGGCTTTATTTTTCTTTCCTGCTTTTAAGGCTGAAGCTGTTGCGTAGAAATATATTGAAACATCTTCTTTTGGTTTCAAATTAATTGCTTGCTCAAAATTTGATAGTGCTTTTTCAAATTCTTTATCTTTAAATTGCAACATTGCTTTTTGTTCTAACTCATTGTATTTTCCAAAGCTATTGTTTTCTGAACAGCTTACTATTGTAATAAGAAGAAGTAGGTAAATTACTCTCATAGTTTTTCAAAATTGTAGCTTACTCGTTATACAATAACTTTTATCCCGGTTATCCTATAAAAACATTATAGATAACCCAACACTTAAGTCACGGATCTACCGTAAAGCTACTGTATTTATGGCAGGATGTAAAAAGACTTTTTAATTCTTATGTACTACTCCGGGATAGAATCGGTTTTAGCCTTATTCAGCTTAATAGAGTCTGAAGCACGCTTACGGGCAATAGAATCTTTAACAGCCATCATTCGCTTGTTGGCGGCTACCAGGCTGTCTATCTTCTTCTTATTTTGGCTTGTAGTAGTCGTGTCCAGATCGCTGTTGTAATATTCATGCGTGGTCGTAACCTTAAAGCCGTCTTTGGTCACTGATTTTTTTGTGGGGGTAGTACCCGTATTGGAGGTGCCTTTTTTTGTGGCGTTAGCTGGCGAAATAGTAGTGCTGCTAACTGTGTCCGGCACTGCTGTTTTAGCTACATTGGTTTGGTTTTCAATGGTTATAGTACTTTCAGCTTCGGAGGGTGCCATTTTATTTTTTGTAGTGTTGCGTTCGGTTTCAAGGGTGTTTTCTTTTGAAGAAATTTCAGTAGCATTTTCATTTATAGTTTTTGAATCTGATGTCGCTAGCACTCCTGCCAGGAATAATAATGCCAAAAGAATTCCTGCACCTCCGTACCAGAACCAGGCAGCAGTACGGCGTTTTTTATCACGTTTGTTCAAACTGGCATCTAGTCGCTCCCATAAGGCTTGTTTTGGAGCTTTTTTCGCGTCGTCTAGTCTGTCCTTGAACAGCTCTCCTATGTCTTTTCTATGCTCCATGTTTGCTTATTTTTTGGTGGGTAAGGGCTGTTATGCTTTTTTGCAAAACTACTTTTGCCCGATGAAAATTAGATTTTGAGGTTCCTTCAGAAATATTCAAAATTCGTGCTACTTCCTTATGCGAATACCCGTCTAACTGGTATAAGTTAAATACCAACCGGTACTGGTCTGGTAACTCCTGTACACATTGCAACAGGGTGTCTAACGATATGGTTTCAAGCTCCTCTTTTTCTACGGTTTCTTCTGCAGCCTGTGTTTTTTCCAGAATATCTACTGGGATATATTTGTTTTTTTTGTACCTGTCTATGGCTTTAAACATAGTAATGCGTTTCATCCAACCTTCAAAACTACCCCGGTTTTCAAATTTTTTAATGCTGTCAAAAATTACCATAAAAGCATCGTGCAGGTTGTCTTCTGCTTCCACCGCATTACGGCTGTATTTTAAGGATACAAAATACAGGGTATCCTTATACTGCTTAAAGAGCTCGCTTTGTGCAGTACGGTCGTTTTTTCTACAGCCTTTTATAAGTTGTTCCTGAGTCAAAAAATAGGATGCTTTTTATCCGCCAGTACAAGGTACAGCTTCAATTTGTATTTGTGTGGTCTCTAACAGTTCGTCATTGCTTGTGTAGGCTATACGGACAAAAATCGTCTGTGGATTTTCAACATTGGTGTAATTTGTCGGGTTTAGTGCATTGGTATTTGTTAGCGCATCATCTTCAGTGAGAAAAAAGCTATAGGTTATACTTGAAACCACATCGTGTGTTGCTGGCACGGCAATACAAGGTGTATATCGTTGCAAATTGAAATTAGCAACTCCAGGCATATCTTCAAGCTCACAAACCTGATACCCTTCTTCAGTACACGGCAGGCTGCAGTCTTTTTCCAGTAAAACCGAATGTGTATCGTTAGCCATAAATATCTGCTGCTCTGAAAACACACCAACTTCCCAGTTAAAGTCCCAGAAGCCTTCTACTTCTGCATCGTCGTTTACGTCTATGTTCAGAAATAGATCGTCCCCAATGTAGAGCGTTACCCAGGTTCCGAAGAATACACTATTTTCGTAATGAAATTGCACGGTACCGTTTCGGTTTACTTCAAAAGTAGCACCTTCAAAGTCGTTAGGACTACCAGGCACAGGACTCACTTTCATAGGGCACTCCACCAGGGTGTTGTTACAACGGCGCTTGCGTTCTTCTTTGCTACAGTTTTTAATGGCTTCTTTAAGTTCTTCGTTTGTGTTTACTTCAATCAATTCGCCACTGTCCAGAGTTCCGGAGATCGGGTAATTAACACTAATGGAGTGTGTCTCAGGTAGCGCTTCCAACAATGCAATAAAATCTTCGTTGTTAAAAACAGCACGGGTGTCTACCAGATCCAGGTTTTCATCGAAACTAAAAATGGTAAAGGAGTAATTAAACTCAATGCAGTTAATAGAAACTTCAATAGGGTCATCGGTAATTAATGTAAGGTAGGTGAAGAGCTCTTCATCTACAATGTCATGATTTATTTGTGCTGGATTAATGGGCTCGTTATCGCACGAAATAAAAACAAAGGACAATAGTAGCGAAAGGAAATAAACAATCTTTTTCATAGCAATCTTTTTGAGTTCTTTACCCAATAGTACGATAGACTATTAAAAGGTTGCGTGAAAAATTAAATTTATTAAGATTCTTCTTCTCCTAGTTCGGTAGCTCTGTTAAATGCTGCATAGGCTGCTTCTTTAATCAACTCTTTTACATTGTTGTCTTCCATAGAGTCTAATGCGGCACGGGTGGTTCCTCCTTTTGAGGCTACGCGCTTCATCCAGGATTCTGGAGAAAGGTCCGAATCGTTAAATAAGGTTACTGCCCCTTCAAAAGTCTGAGAAACGAGGACTTTAGAATCATTTTCTGAAAAGCCCATTTTTAAAGCAGCTTCCAGCATGGACTGCATAAAGTAAAAAACATACGCAGGGCCACTTCCCGAAATACCTGTAGAGGCATTGATAAAGTTTTCATTTTCCACATGAATTGCTTCTCCGGTAGTGTCCAGCAGATTGCGTACCATTAATAATTCTATACGGCTAATTTCTGGTACTTCTGTAAAAGAGGTAACTCCTTTACCAACTTTAGCCGGAAGATTAGGCATTGCGCGTACCACTTTTGTGACTCCTAAGCCTTCTTGTATTTTTGAAATGGTAACCCCTGCCATAAGTGAAATTATGATCTGCTCCTGACGTAAGTGTCTTTTTAATTCAATAAATAATTCATCGCTGTGATAAGGTTTTACAGCTAAAAATATTATATCTGCCTGAGGGGCACATTTTTCTAAATCGGTAAAGGCGTTAAACTGTGGCGATTTGTTAAGTGTCTCTGTGACCGACTTTGAAATATCATAGATCATTATTTTCTGCCGATTTAAAAATGGAGATGCAGCCATTCCTTCGGCATATGTTAATCCCATGTTTCCGGCGCCTATTACAAGTACTTTCATAGTGTTCTAATTAGATTTATACAAGATAGTGCAAGTATTGTGCGAAAGAGTCATAATGCTTCTTTTTATATTTTTATTTAACCAAAACCCTGCTAAGTCTATACTGAATAGGGTGCTAGGGTTACGTGACGTATTTACAGTCTTTACTATAGAAACTGAAATTGTGTCTGAAGTTTTCTAGAAAATACTATAAAAAAAATCGCCTCCCGGTTCTGGAAGGCGATTTTTCAATTTATATAGTAAGAAAAATTAGTCTCTCTTTCTATCTCTATTTCTGTTATCACGACCTCTGTTGTCACGATTTCCACCACGGTCGTCACGCTTTGGACGCTCTTGGTAACCTTCTGGTTTTGGTAATAGTGCTTTTCTGGAAACTTTGTCTTTTCTGGTTCGTTTGTCCAGTCCAAAATACTTCACATCAAACACGTCGCCCATATTTACTACGTCGCTTACGTTTTCAGTGCGTTCCCAGGCCAGTTCAGAAACGTGTAATAACACTTCGTTTCCTGGTGCGTCCATATACTCTACAACAGCACCAAAATCTAACATCTTGATCACTTTTACTTCGTATACAGAGCCAACTTCTGGCTTAAAGGTAATAGAGTCTATCTTTGCCAATACAGCGTCAATTCCTTCTTGACCTGTTCCCAGAATTTCAACAATTCCTTCTTCGGTTACCGGATCTTCGTTAATAACGATTGTAGTTCCTGTTTCCTTCTGCAATTCCTGAATTACTTTTCCACCTGGTCCAATTAAGGCGCCAATGTAATCGTTAGCAATACGTACGGTCACCATTTTTGGAGCGTAGTCTTTTACGTCTTCTCTTGGTGCTGCAATAGCTTCCGTCAACTTATCAAGGATATGTAGTCTACCCTCACGAGCTTGTTTTAGAGCATTTACTAAAATTTCGTAAGAAAGTCCCTTTACTTTAATATCCATCTGGCAAGCGGTAATCCCGTCGGCCGTTCCGGTTACTTTAAAGTCCATATCTCCTAAGTGATCTTCATCTCCTAAAATATCAGATAATACTGCATATTTTCCAGTAGCACCATCAGAAATTAATCCCATTGCAATCCCAGAAACTGGTTTTTTCATCTGTACACCTGCATCCATCAATGCCATTGTTCCTGCACATACAGTTGCCATAGAAGAAGAACCATTAGACTCTAATACTTCAGAAACTACACGTACTGTATATGGACAATCTGCCGGGATCATTCCTTTAAGACCACGTTGTGCCAGGTTACCGTGTCCTACTTCACGACGCGATGTTCCACGAATAGGTCGTGCTTCACCGGTACAGAAAGGAGGGAAGTTATAGTGAAGGTAGAAATTTTCTTCTCCTTCATAACTTGGCATATCAATTTGGTTCGAATCTCTTGAAGTTCCTAAGGTTACTGTTGCCAATGCCTGTGTTTCTCCACGTGTAAATACTGCCGACCCGTGTACCGATGGAAGGTAATCTACCTCGCACCATATATCTCTTACCTCTGTAGTTTTACGACCATCGAGACGTAAACCAGTCTTCAAGGTTAGATCTCTAATCGCAGACTTTTCAGCTTTACGGTAGTACTTTGAAACTAAGCCATCATACTCTTCTAATTCTTCTTCAGAGAATGTAGCTTTGATTTCTTCTTTAATTTCATTGAATGCAGTACTACGCTCATGCTTTGATGAACCAGCTTCTGCGATTGCATATACTTTATCATATGCCATATCGTATACCTTTTTCTCAAGGTCTGCATCTTCTCTTTCGTTTGGATACTCACGTACTTCTTTCTTTCCAAAAGCTTCCGCTAGTCTCAATTGTGCTTCACATTGTTTTTTAATGTGCTCGTGTGCAAACTTAATGGCTTCGGTCATTTCTTCTTCTGAAATTTCCTTCATTTCACCTTCTACCATCATCACACTGTCTGCCGAGGCTCCGATCATCATATCGATGTCAGATTCTTCCAGCTGTGCTCTGGTTGGGTTAATGATAAACTCTCCGTTTACACGTCCTACTCTTGCTTCAGAAATAGCACATTCAAAAGGGAAGTCAGATAACTGAATCGCTGCAGATGCTGCTAATCCTGCCATCGCATCTGGCATTACGTCATCATCGTGAGACATTAACTGAATCATCACTTGCGTTTCAGCGTGATAATCTTTTGGGAATAAGGGGCGCAATACACGATCCACCAGACGCATAGTTAATACTTCACCGTCACTAGGGCGTGCTTCTCTTTTAAAGAAACCTCCCGGGTAACGACCAGCGGCTGCAAATTTTTCACGGTAATCTACCGTTAATGGAAGAAAATCCAGGTCTTTTTGTTCGTAGTTTGAAACTACAGTACAAAGCAACATACATTTTCCAGATTGAACAACAACAGACCCGTGGGCTTGTTTTGCTAGTTTTCCGGTTTCGATAGAAATTTCTCTACCATCACCAAGGTCTATGACCTCTTTAAATACTTTAGGTATCATAAAAATTGTTTTTCACTTTTGCGCATAAGTGTATGCGCAGTTAATTTGGTCAAGGTCTGATTTTCAAACCAAGTGTTGTTGTGTTGTTGTGGTTTGACCAATGAAAAACCTAAGGGTAGCTTTTCTGCTTGTTCCAGGCTCTTCGGCTCCGCTCGGGGACCTTAGTTTCTAGAACTCAATAAAATATTCTCTTTTTCGAAGAGAAGTGCTCCATAAAAAAGTGGAACGGAAATAAATAATCAGGGGCTCATAAGAGCCCCCTGAATAATCAATAAATTACTTACGTAACTTCAATTCTGCTACGATGGCACGGTAACGCATAATGTCTTTCTTCATTAAGTAGTTTAATAAAGAACGACGCTTCCCTACCAGCTTTACAAGGCTACGCTCTGTATTGTAGTCTTTATGGTTTGCTTTAAGGTGTTTTGTTAAGTGCTCGATACGGTAGGTAAATAACGCGATTTGTCCTTCTGCAGAACCTGTGTCCTTACCGTCTTTTCCGTGTTTTGCGAAAATTTTCGCTTTTTCTTCTGGTGCTAAATACATGCTAATATTTATGTAAATGATTGTTATGTATGTACTACGACTATCGTAATACGGGCGCAAAAATACTAAAAATTAACGATGTACAGCATTATTTTTTATTTTTTACTTTAGACTTTACCTTGATATAATCTCAATTTCAACCCTGCGATCAAATTTATCGCCCTTGCCAGTAGGGTAGCGGTAGGCATAGCCACGTGCACTCATTCGTTTTTTGTCTATTCCGTTGTCGAGTAGGTAGTTGTAAATACGTTTGGCCCGAGCTTCGCTTAGGTTGTTTTTGCCCGTTCGGTTGTTGTGACCGTCTCTACCTGGGTCGTATGTTTTTCCGCAACATACATGACCAAGGAGCCTGAACGTAATAGTACTGTTTTCTTTTAAAAAGACAAGGAGTTCCTCCAGTGCTACTTTACTGTCATTTCTAATGTCGTCACGGCCCGGGTAAAAGTGAATTCCTTTTAACTCAAACTTTTCGCCTATTTCGACCTGCGTGAAATCGTTTATTTTTTCTGGAAGTTTGGTAGGACTGGCGGTACTGCTTTTAAAGGCTAGTTTTTCCTTGTACACCGGCCACGTCATAATGTCTACACGCCTGTTTTCTTCCTCATCGCCTTCCAGTTCGCCAAAGCCATTGGCGATTATGGTTGTATAGCCTTTAAATAGTTTTTTTACCGCATTGGCACGTCTTTCAGAAAGTTTTAAATTATAAGTAGAATCGGCTGGGCTACTGGCGTATCCTTTCAACACAATGCTATCGTTACGTTGTAATGAATGTTCCTGTATACTATCAATAAATTGTTTTTGTAGGGTAGTGACCTTATAACTGTCGTTTTTAAAATACAAAGACCACGGACCTCCCTGCTCCTGACAGAGACAAAAAAAAGGAAGTATAAAAAACAAATATGTGCTTAATTTCAAAGGCATAAGGCTGATCCTTTAGGATATTTTTAACATAAATGGATACTTATTTAAACTCTAGAGCGTTATATAGGTCCAAATCTAAAACGTAAACAAACTCTTAAAATTATGAAAACTTGTAAGAAAACACTAATCCTGGCATCACTTTTCAGTTTTGCTTTTTTGCTGCATAGCTGTGATAAAGAGGACGATGCCCAGGCTGCTGTAGATTTTTCAGCTGAAGATGCTGCCCTTGCAGCTAAAGCAGATACGGCTATCGAAGGTACCTTAACTATTATGGAAAATGCGTATGATGAAAATGAGGAAGCTACCAGAGGACAAAATAGTATTTCGCTTTTTCCCGGGTGTACTACCATAACTATTAATCCAAATGGTGATGGCACGGGTACTGTTATCCTTGATTTTGGTACTGGCTGTACTTTAAATAATGGTGCAACGGTTTCCGGAAAAATTAACCTCGCTTATGAAGCTATTGTAAACGACTCCAGAATTTTAAACTATACGTTCGATAACTATTTTTACAATGGAAATGGTGTTGCCGGAGGTGGTGAAATTCTACGTGAGTTTTCCAATGCCAACGGATTTCCAGCTTCTACAGTAAATGAGACGATCACAGTATCATTCCCTAACAGTACTACAACGGCCACTCGCAACGGACTTCGTATAGCAGAATGGGTAGAAGGTGTAGGTTCTGGTACGTGGACAGATAATGTATACCATATTACAGGAAACTGGGATACTACATTCACAAATGGTTTTGAACGCTCAGGTCTGGTAACTGAAACTTTGGTGCGTAGATTAAACTGCCCATATCTTGTAAGTGGAATTCTGGAAGTAACCCAAGACGGACTTACAGGCTCCTTGGATTTTGGAGATGGCGAATGCGATGCACAAGCTATTTTCACCTTTAATGGAGTAGATTATACGGTGTTTTTGTAAATAAAATAAGTACGTTTATTGCATCGAATGAATGTTAGAAAGTGCATAAAACCATCTTTTAATATTTATATTTTTTAAGCTAAAACCTTGAAAGCTGAATGGCAAATTAAATTTTTTGTTGTTCAGTTTTTTTATTTTTCTTTGCCGACATATCCTGCCGTAATAAAAATGCCCTTATGAAAAACCTATTACTTTTATTAGTACTTGTTGTGTCTGCTACTTCATTTTCTCAGGTTGTGAATATTCCAGATCCTTTGTTTAAGGAATACCTTGTAAATAGTCCGGGAATTAATACAAATGGAGATACAGAAATACAGGTGAGTGAAGCTGAGGCTGTTGAGTCTTTGTCAGTCTGGGATGAAGAATTTAACAGCATACAAGGTATTGAAGCGTTTGTAAACCTAACAAGTTTTACCTTCCAGTTGGGAAGCCTTCCTTCTGCAGATTTAAGCAATAATAATTTACTGGACTATATTTTTATTACGAGTAGCGGATTTCAGAATATTATTTTACCAAACAATACTACTCTCCTAACAAGACTTACCATACAAGGTAGCGAAATAGAGGATTTAAATGAAGTTTCTAATTATACTAATATTGAATATTTGACACTGCTGAGTGATTCTTTGGAGACCATAAATATCACAGGACTTATTAATCTTAAAGAGTTGAGGATTGGAGGATCAATTTTAAACGAATTGGATGTAAGTCAGAATACAAACCTCGAGACCTTGAGTATTGGTACTTCACAGCTCACCTCTTTAGATCTTTCTGCTAATGATTTGTTGGAGTTTACCCTGGGTTCGCTCAACGATAGACAAACAGACCCTATCGCATCGATCGATCTTTCTGAACAAACCAATCTCACTAAACTTGAGCTGGGAAACACCATGATTACCGCTGTCGATTTGTCGAATAATGTGAATTTAAGAGAGTTGGTTCTGAGATACTCATCATTATTGACGTTAGACGTTAGCAATAACATCCAGCTTGAAACCCTCGAAATAAGAGATGGTGATCTGGTTACATTAGATCTTGAGGCGAATGCTTTCTTAAAAGAAGTCGATATAGAAGCCTTGCTTTTGGAAACCATTACCTTCAGTACAAATGCACAATTGGAGATATTAAGTTTGTACAGTATGGTCTCGCTGCAATCTTTGGATCTTTCAAGTTGCACACAATTAATAGAATTAGAGCTGTCCGGAATTAGACTTATAGGACAGTCTAATACTGTTTTAGAGAACTTAGACCTAAGCCAGAATACTTTATTAGCGTATGCACAAATTGAATACTTTACGGGGCTCAATTCTTTAGTGCTGGAGGGTGCAAATTCGTTAGAAACGCTTATTGTGAGAAACCTATCTATACCATCACTCGATGTTAACACAAATGCTGGTTTACGAGGATTGTATGTGGGAGGAATGAACACCCCTATCGATATTTCTGAACTTAGTAACCTGGATTACTTAACGCTTCGAAACTTGCCAGAAGTAGACGTTCTCTATCCTACAGAAAATACTATTAAAGCCATGACTTTTGATGGTACAGGATATACTGCTTTAGATTTTAATGGTTTTTCCAGTCTTTGCTGGTTGCGACTCTCAAATAATTTGTATTTAGAAAACGTAAATATTAGTAACATAGACCTGTCCTCTATGGCTAGCAGTGGTACTTGCATCACAGACCCTCTCTATGTATATGGAACCTTTGAAAGCGATCTACGAGTAAATAACAACCCGAACCTGCGTTTTATTTGCGTAGACAACGCTTCCTTTGCTGCTGCCAACTTTAACGATACGGTAGATGGATATGTTACCTTTACTGAAGATTGCTCACTAAATGCAGATGACCTAAATACTATTACCGGAGCAGCACGTTTCGATCTTAATGGAAATAGTTGTGCTTCGGGAGCTTCTGCCATCCCAAATAGGCTGGTGCTTGCTCAGGGAGAAGACTTTTTACTGGGTACAGCTACCAATGAGTTGGGTAATTACCAGTTAAATGTGGGCGAAGGGGTTTATACGACCTACTTACCTGACTTCCCTAACATTTATACTGTAAACCCGGAAGGAGCAACAAATACGTTTGTAGGTTTTGGGAATACTGAAAATGAAGACTTTTGTGTGCAAGCTGCACAAACGGTAAACGATCTAACGGTGGCTATAGGCGCTAACAATCAGCCAACTCTTGAGGGTACTGCGAGCTATTCTATAGTTTATGAGAATGCAGGGACCACGCCGCAAAACGCTGTTGTTACTTATACTTATAACGATACAAAGTTAAACTTTGTAGAGGCCATTCCGGAACCCACATCTCAAACCAACGGAAGTATTACCTGGAACCTGGGCATTGTAAACCCGGTAGTAGCTGGAGATATTTTTGTAAGGTTCGGCGTATCTGGCAGCCCAGTAAATGAAGTAGGAGATGCGCTAGTTTTTACTGCGAGTATTGAACCTGTTACAGGCGATGCAACTCCAGGAGATAATACCTTCAGTATAACCGATTTTATTGAAGCCGCACCTTTTGCTCCACTGTTTAATGGTTCCCAGCCAGATCAGATCTTAATTGAGGAAGCTGATGAATACCTGTATTTTTCAGTAGGTTTTGAAAATTTCACCCCACAGGACGTCGAAAATGCTGTGGTATACTTTTCAACTGCAAGCTTTACAAATATCAATATGGAAACGGTTCAGCTTATGGCTGCCAGTCATCCTGTAAACCTGGTATACGCTGAAGGTGTTTTTTATTTTTATATGAACGATATAAATCTAGCCCCACTATTGAATTCGGGTGGGGAAGCGCAAGGCTACCTTACGTTCAGGTTTAAACCAGTAAATACCATTCAAGCTGGGGATCGGGTTCAGTTTCAGCCTCAAGTGAGTCTGGATGGACATCTTATCAATGCTTTTACTTCTGTAGAATATGTAACCGAATTGGGGGTTGAAGAAAACATACAAGAAGTAACTAAAATTACACTATTTCCTAATCCAACCACAGGAATACTAAACATTTCAGCTACTGAAAACATTCAGCATATTAATGTATATGCTATGACTGGTCAACTCCTGAAAACAAAAAGCAACCTACAACAAACCGATGTTACCATGAGTATTGAAGAGCTAGCTTCGGGTATCTATTTCGCCCGCGTAAAAACGGACAGCCGCGAAAAGATTTTTAGAGTAGTAAAGAAATAATCTATAAAGTTAATTATAGAAAAAAGCCACTCGTTTGAGTGGCTTTTTTTTATGCTGTCTTTTCTCTCAACGGTTGGTTGAGCACCAGATCTAGATAGAGATTTACTTTTCTCTTCAGGTCTTTACGGTGTGTGATAAAGTCCAGAAAGCCGTGGTCCAATAGAAATTCTGCACTTTGGAACCCTTCTGGCAACTCTTTACCGGTAGTGTCTTTTACAACACGGGGTCCTGCAAAACCAATTAAGGCGCCTGGTTCACTAATATTAATGTCTCCAAGCATCGCAAAACTTGCGGTGGTACCTCCTGTGGTTGGGTCTGTAGCCAAAGAAATGTAGGGTATCTTGGCATCTGCCAGTTGGGCTAATTTAGCACTGGTTTTTGCCAGTTGCATTAACGATAAAGCAGCTTCCATCATACGGGCGCCACCACTTTTGCTAATTAACAAGAACGGAATGTTATTTTTAAGGGAATGGTCTGCAGCACGGGCAATTTTTTCGCCTACAACACTTCCCATAGAGCCGCCAATAAAACTGAAATCCATACAGGCAACTACCAGGTCTTTCCCCATAGATTTTCCAACGGCTGTACGTACAGCGTCTTTTAATCCTGTTTTTTTCTGGGCTTCTTTTAGACGATCCACATATTTCTTCTTGTCCTCAAACTTTAGGGGATCTTTGGACTCCAGGTTCTTGTCCAGTTCTTTAAACTTATTGTTGTCAAATAATATTTCAAAGTATTCTTTACTTCCCACACGCACGTGGTAACCGTCTTCCGGGCTTACGTAAAAATTGCTTTCCAGCTCTTCTGCGCCTACAATTTTACCGGTTGGAGATTTATACCAGAGGCCGCGAGGGACGTCTTTCTTCTCTTCAGTTGGGGTTTGTATTCCTTTTTTTGTTCTTTTAAACCAAGACATATGTTTTTTTGTTGAGGAGGGTTCGTAGTTCAAATATAATAAATCTTACAGTGTATTAACGTTGTTAAGGTCTTCAAAGGAACGTGTCAATCGCTTTTTGAAGGTTAACTCGCTTTCACGTAACCACTTTCTGGGGTCGTAGTATTTTTTGTTGGGTAGATCAGCGCCATCTGGATTTCCTATTTGTGTTTTTAGATACCCCATATGCTCAGCAATGTAGTCACGAGCGCCTTTTGTATACGCAAACTGAAGGTCTGTGTCAATATTCATTTTAATGACGCCATACCCAATGGCTTCTCTAATTTCCTCCAGTGTAGAGCCACTTCCTCCATGGAATACGAAATCTATGGGATTGTGCTCTGTTCCGAATTTTTTCTGAACGTATTCCTGTGAATTCTTCAGTATAATAGGAGTTAGTTTTACATTTCCAGGTTTATATACGCCGTGTACATTTCCGAAGGCCGCCGCAATCGTAAATTGATCACTTACCTTTAGTAATTCTTCGTAGGCATACGCAACTTCGTCTGGTTGGGTATAAAGTTTTGAAGAATCTACATCGGTATTATCTACTCCATCTTCTTCGCCCCCTGTAATTCCTAGTTCTATCTCTAGGGTCATCCCCATTTTGGACATGCGCTCCAGGTATTTTTTAGAGATCTCAATATTTTCTTCAATAGGCTCTTCAGAAAGATCTATCATATGTGAGCTGTACAACGGCACCCCATACTGTTTATAATGAGCCTCGCTGGCATCCAGTAAGCCATCTATCCATGGTAATAATTTTTTGGCGCAATGGTCTGTGTGTAAAATTACGGTAGCACCGTATAATTTTGCCAGTTCGTGTACGTGTTTAGCGCCTGCTACACCCCCGGCGATGGCTGCTCTTTGTCCATCGTTGTTTAATCCTTTTCCGGCGTTAAAGTGACATCCACCATTCGAAAACTGGACAATCACGGGTGAGTTTAATTCGGCTGCAGTTTCCATAACCGTATTTACAGTACTGGAACTTGTAACATTCACAGCAGGTAACGCAAATGCTTTTTCTTTAGCAAGTTTATGAATTTGCTGCACTTGTCTTCCAGTTGCAACACCTGGTAAAATATTGTGACTCATAGTAGCTTTATTTGAGCCACAAAAATAACAAAAATTGGCGGGTTAAAACGGATAGTTAATCCCTATGTTATACACAGCGTTTTGGAAGTTGTAATCTTTGAACCATCGTTCGCCTTCAGGGCGTCCTGGATCGTGGGTTTTAAAACCAATATCGAACCGAATGACAAAAAAGCCAAAATCGTATCGAATACCAAACCCAGAGGCTACAGCCAGTTCTTTTAAATCCTGAATCCCATTAAAAGTAACAGCCTCATTATTTGCCTGATCATCCAGTACATTCCAGATATTACCTACGTCTACAAAAAAGGCTCCTTTAAAAGCTCCCAAAATTGTATACCTGTATTCACCATTAAAGGCTAGTTTAAAATTGGCTTCGTTAAAATCTAAAACCCCGCCACTGCTTCCCGGACCTAAACTGTAGGCTCTCCAGCCTCTGTTGTCGTTGGTTCCGCCGGCAAAATAACTTCGTGTAAAAGGAATGTTATTACTGTTTCCGTAAGGGATAGCTAACCCTACAAAGGCTCTTGTAGCAAATACATTGTTGTCAAAAAGGGTCCAGTGTTTAATCACCTCGGCTTCTCCTTTTATGTATTGTGAATAAGCTACACCTCCAAATTCTTTGTTGCCGTTTTCGTTTTCTTCTGTCTGGGTTAACGCGCTTACACCAGATAAAATAGTTCCGGCAGACGCCAGTTTCCATCGAAACCGCGTCCAGCTCTTATCAAAAATATTCTCACGTGTATCCTGGAGCCAGGTAAAAGAAGTAGCAAAAATAAGGTTGTCTTCACTTAGGCGGAACCTACGTTCGGCAATGCTTAGGACTTCATCAAATTGATCCGCTGTAACATTCAAATCCGGGTCGGCATCCGGAGGTAACACCGCATCAATAAAGTCGTCTGTCTCGGCAGGTATGCTTAACCTTGGACTGTCCAGCATTTCTGAATTGCTGAAATTGTAACCGGCCATACGCGCCAGTTCATTCAATCTGTCGTATGAGCTTCGGTATACGTTGAAATAGTTTTCTACATTCAAATTCCGAACATATTGAATGTCAAACAAATCGAACTCGTTTGTCCTTATTTTTGAAGGTTTCCAGCGGTAATTAAATTTTCCCGAATAGTTCTGTCGATCCAGTCCTATGTTATTCTGAAGGTTTACCCCAACACTTAAGTTAGTGGAGGGCGACATGTATTTTGGGATAAACTTATCGGTATTCAACGGAAATAAAATTCGTGGGAACGATAACCGAACATTTGCCCCGATATCAGATGTTCCGAAAAAACCAACATCTCTATCTGCCGACGATCCCACACTTCCACTTCCCGAAAGTTGTAAGGTTTCAGCTCCTCTGAAAATATTTCTGATTAGTAAAGAGGTGCTGAACCCGGTTCCAAATGGTTGCAGGGCAGAGGTATAGGCATCAAAACTAGTGTCTAGGGTGTATTTTTTTTGCGGTGTTAGTAAAATAGTAGCAATAAGGCCTGTGCTATCTGCAGGGTCTTCCTGATAGGTAATATTGGGGTATTTAAAAATCTTTAGATCACTAATCTGGTTGTAGGTTAGATTTCTGTCAATATCACTAAAAATGCTGTCCGGAGTAATAGAAAGTGCATCTGTAATGGCCTTAGGTCTGTATTTTATTTCTTCATACCCATACAACTTGTAGCCCCGGTGGGTGATGGAATCTGTAAACGATTTGCTGGTATTGGCAAACGTATAATCTGTCACCACCCGTACATCGTTTACAGTGTATATTTTAAAAGGTGTGGTTATGGTAGAATCTCCCTTTGTGATACGTCTGTCCGGAATAACATAGGTAATATTCGCTTTATGGTCTGTATTAACTGTATCTCCCTTAAACGTTACATAGTCCTGATCAAAATAATACATTCCAGAATTTCTGAATTGTATGGTTAACCTATCTATTTCATTCAGAAAATTATCCCGCATATATTGATCGCCACTTTTTAGAAAAGCCTCGTTTTTTGTTTCCTTAAAGAGGGAATCTACTAACGGTGAACTAATATTATATGCAATAGAATCTAAAAAATAAGGTTTGTATTTTACAACATCATAGGCTACAGCAGCGCGTTTCTCTTTGCTGGAATCTGTAACTACTTTGTGTTTTGCTTTGGCGTTAAAATAACCAAGACTTGCGTAATAGCGTTCTAGCTGGGTAACCGACTTCTTATTTCTGTCTTCCGAAACAATCACAGGGGCATCTCCGGCCCGCTGTAAAAACTGGTTAAATTTTATATAAGAACTATCCAGGGCTGTTAGCTGCTTTCGGGATAAGAAGTTTACGAGTCGCTTTTCCCGTTTTGGTTTTTTCTGTAGCCAGGCCTGAAACGTAGAATCTGGTTTTGGGTCGGCAAGGTTATAAATATGCAGTCCAACCGGAATTCCTAACAGTGGGAATTTTGTATTGGGTCGTTGAGTAAGGTAGGAGTAGGGTTCTGTATTGTTCGTCTCTTCCCCGTCTACGGTAATCGTGTTGTCGGTGAGTAGAAATTGATTATCTGGAACGTATTTTACTGCATTACACGACACCAAGAGTAGTGCGACTCCTAAAATAAATGCTACTTTTGTACGGGTTTGGACCAAGCTGTTGTCTTTACTGAAATTCAAAAATAGGATAATTTTGATAAGTAAAAGTGAAATAAAATCAATAACGCAATTACAACAAAAAAAGTACCGTGATTCACGCAATCTTTTTAGTGCTGAAGGCCCAAAAGTAATTAAAGAATTACAAGCTGAAGGACTAAAGCTTCACAGTTTTTTTTCCACTGAAATTGCCAAGGGGACCCAAACCAACCACAGGCATATCACCCCGCAGCAGCTTAAAAAAATAAGTAGTTTAAAAGCAGCCAATACCTCCTTAGCGGTTTTTGAAAAACCTACTCTTAAAAAAATTGAAGATACAGGGCTTATAATAGCGCTAGACGCCGTGCGGGACCCCGGGAACCTGGGAACAATCATTAGACTTTGCGACTGGTTTGGTGTCACGCAATTAGTGTGTTCAGAGGATACGGCAGACTGTTACAATCCAAAAGTGATACAAGCAACTATGGGGAGTATTGCAAGGGTTGCAGTACACTATGTTTCCTTGGCTGAAATGCTTCAAAATTCAAAATTACCCGTCTTTGGTGCTTTTATGGACGGTAAAAATGTGTATAAAAGAACCTTGCCTCAAGAAGGAATTATAGTAATGGGGAATGAAGCAAATGGGGTTTCTGCAGAAATTTCAGCACTCATTTCAGAAAAAATAAGCATTCCTCAATTTGGAAGCGTTACTACCGAAAGTTTAAATGTAGCAACAGCTACCGCAATTTTATTAAGTGAGTTTAAACGTTCCTATTGAAAGGTGAAGTTTATAAAAATACCGCGTGTTTTTAGACTGCTTATATTACCCGTCCACGGAGAATTAGGGTTGTCATCTCGTACCAGCTCGTCGCTTGTGGCAAAAACTCCACGAATGGAAGGTGTAAACTTAAAGTAGAATAAGTAAAAATCTATCCCAAACCCAAGCTCAAAGTAACTGGTGCCAGAGGTCATTCTAAACTGCCCCTGCTCGTTGTCTTCCGGGTTTTCTTCGTTACTGGAAAGATTAATAGAGCGTGAAACACCTGCTACGACAAAAGGCTTAAAGTTATTTAAACGTTCGGTAGAAAATTTTACCAGGAGGGGTACATGGATGTACGTAGATTTCGACTCGCGTAAAAAGTCACGTTCTTCTTCAAAATTTGGAAAAATAAGGTTTCGTTGTGTAAAGTAGAGTCCTGGCTCCAGACGTAAATTAATGTATCGGTTTACACGCATATCTCCTACAAGCCCAACATTAAACCCAGCTTGTCCTTCCACTAGGATATCGGTATTATCGTCACTTGCCTGGTCTTCGTATTCAATTTTAAAATCGTAGCTGTTAAAGCCCAGAAAATACCCCCAGGTTAAAAAACGGTTGTCAAAAGTTTCCAGGTTGGACAAACGTTCTTTGCTAAAAAGCTGCGCCTGTGCAGATTGTGCCAGAAATAGGATTGCTACTAGTAAAATTAATCTCTTTATCATTATTTGCTTGCCGTATAAATGGTTGCTACACCAAAGGTTTGCGGTTTGTTTTTCACCTGTATAAACCCAATTTTTCGTAAAATATTGTTGAGGCGTTCCCCATGTGGAAAAACTGCTGCACTTTCGCTTAAATACTTGTAGGCAACCTTGTCTTTTGAAAAGATACGCCCAATGATGGGTAAAATACCTTTGGAGTAGACGTGATATCCTTGCTTCCAAGGAAATTTTGTAGGTACTGAAGTCTCCAAAATCACGAATCTGCCTTGTGGCTTTAATACCCGTAATATCTCTGCAAGTCCTTTTTCCAGGGTTTCAAAATTCCGAATCCCGAAGGAAACGGTAACGGCATCAAAACTGTTGTCTTCAAAAGGTAATTGTTCGCTATCGCCCTTTACAAAACTTACTTTTTCTGAAATGGACTTTCCTGCTACTTTCTTTCTTGCCACAGAGAGCATCCCTTCACTAAGATCCAACCCTACAATGTTTTTTGCAGGAATCTTTGCAGCAAATTGCAGTGCGAGATCGCCGGTGCCGGTGGCAATATCTAAAATTGAATTTGGGGAGATTTCAGCAACCAACTTTACAACTTTCCTACGCCACTTCTGGTCTATGCCCAATGAAATAACACGGTTTAGCCCGTCGTAATTGACGGAAATAGTATCGAACATTTGTTCTACCTGTTCCTTTTTATTACGATCACTATCTTTATAAGGGGTTACTTTCTCTTCCATAGGTTTTTGCGGGTGCAAAGCTACGTACTTTTTGTTTAAAAAATTAAATTATCGGACATAGCTTTTAAAGCTGCAACCTATAAAATTAGGAACCTTTTTGCTATTTGTGATATGGAATTTGGAATTTGACATTTGGAGTTTTATAATTTGTACCTTTGCACAACTTAGTTACACTTCATGAAAATAATTATTGCCGGCGCTGGCGAAGTAGGTTTTCACCTGGCTAAACTTTTATCGTACGAGTCGCAGGATATCATATTAATAGATAACAACAGGGAGACACTTACCTACGCAGACACACATTTGGATATACGCGTTATTAAGGGGGATGCTACGTCTATTGCTACCTTGAAAGATTCACAAATTGCGCAGGCAGATTTGGTGATTGCAGTAACCAGCAGTGAAACGACCAACATTACAGTTTGCGTTCTGGCTAAACAGCTAGGTGCCAAGCGCACCATTGCCCGTATTAGCAATACCGAATTTTTAGAAAATAAGGATGAAGTTGGATTTAAGAAGTTTGGAATTGACGAACTTATTTCTCCAGAATCCCTGGCTGCAAATGAAATTGCACTATTGCTTAACCAAAGCGGTTTCAACGATACCTACGAGTTTGAAAACGGAGCGCTTATTATGATCGGGCTTTCGCTTTCCAGAACAGCTGCTTTTGTAGATAAAACGGTGAAAGAAGTGGCCAATTTGCACCCAGAATTAAAATATGTGCCTTTGGCAATTCAGCGTTTTGGAACACAGTATACCTTAATTCCAAGAGGGGATACGCAATTTAAAGAGGGAGATCAGGTATATTTTACAACCACTAAAAAAGGAGTAGACGAAATTTTTAAACTCACTGGAAAAGTGAAGATGGAAATTAAAAACGTAATGATCCTTGGCGGAAGTAAAATAGGCTACAAAACAGCTAATGATCTTTGTAAAAATAGCTTTCGGGTAAAGTTAATTGAAAGAGAGCAAGGAAAGGCCTTCGATATTGCCGATGATATCCCAAGCTGTTTGGTTATAAACGGAGACGGTCGTAATGTAGAACTTTTAATGGAGGAGTCTATTGCAGATATGGACGCGTTTATTTCGGTAACCGGGAACAGCGAAACCAATATTATGTCCTGCCTTGTGGCTAAGAGTAAAGGTGTTAAAAAAGCCATTGCCTTAGTGGAAAACATGGACTATTTTCAGCTCTCACAATCTATTGGAATTGATACGCTGATCAATAAAAAACTATTAGCAGCCAATACAATTTTCCGGTATGTACGAAAAGGAGAAGTGGTTGCCATGACCAAGCTCAACAATATGAATGCTGAATTGTTAGAATTTGTAGTGACTCCTAATTCTGATGTTTCTGGTAAACTTATAAAAGACATCGATTTACCGCGTTCGGCTATCATTGGCGGCGTCATTAGAAACGGCGAAGGCATTATAGCCCTGGGCGATTTTAAAATCATGAGTGGAGACCGTGTGGTGGTTTGTTGCCTGCCGCAATCTATTTCTAAAGTTGAAAAATTCTTCGTGTAATGCGTGCCATTGCTTCCTTAAATTATAAGATAATCCTGCACCTGTTAGGGTTACTGCTTATGGTAAATGGTGTCTTTATGTTGCTTTCGGCATTAGTGAGTTTACTTTATAAGGATGGTGTTGTACTGGAGATGCTACTGGCTGGTGCGACTACTTTAGTACTTGGAGGCGCAGTAATGCTTACAACCCGCAAACACCGTAAGGAAATTCAAAAAAGAGATGGGTATGTTATTGTGACCTTTGGATGGATTTCCATGGCCCTGATTGGTACCTTGCCCTATCTTTTTACAGGAGCTATTCCAGGTTTTGCCAATGCCTTTTTTGAAACCATGAGTGGCTATACCACAACAGGAGCCTCTATTTTAACTGATATTGAAAGCCTGCCCGAAGGAGTGCTTTTTTGGCGCAGTATTACGCACTGGATTGGCGGTATGGGTATTATTGTACTTGCTATTGCCATACTTCCATTATTAGGAATAGGAGGAATGCAGTTATTTACTGCGGAAGCCCCGGGTCCTGGAGGTGATAAATTACACCCAAGAATTACAGATACCGCGAAGCGTTTGTGGCTTATTTATGTAGGGTATACCTTTGCCGAAACTATCTTGTTGAAAATTGCAGGAATGAGTCTTTTCGATGCAATAAACCACTCGCTTAGTACCTTAAGTACCGGAGGGTTCTCCACTAAAAATGCAAGTGTTGCCTATTGGAACGACACGCCAATTATACAATACATTATTATAGCCTTTATGTTTCTGGCAGGAACAAATTTTGTCTTAAGCTATTTTGCTTTTAAAGGTAGATTTGCAAGAGTGTTTAAGGATGATGAGTTTAAATGGTATGCAGGAATGATCGCCGTATTTACGACGATTGCGGGATTACTTATTTATTTTCAGGCAGATGTTTCGACCTCGAGTATAGCGCATCCAATGGTGTGGGGAGAGGCAGAAAGCGCTATTCGTCACGGACTGTTTCAGGTGTTGGCTATTGTTACCACGACAGGATTTGTGAGTGCAGATTATACACTATGGACACCCTTTTTAGCTATATTTTTCTTCGGATTGATGTTTTTAGGGGGCTCTGCAGGCTCTACTGCTGGTGGAATAAAAGTGGTGCGCCATCTCATTATGATTAAAAATGGAATTCTGGAATTTAAAAGAACCTTACACCCTAATGCAATTTTACCTGTTCGTTATAACAATCGCTCTGTACAGCAACCTATTGTTTATAATGTTTTAGGATTCTTTATTTTATATATGCTTTCTTTTATTCTGGGAGTATTGGTATTTTCCTGGCTGGGATTAGACTATAAAACTGCTCTGGGTGGTGCGGCTTCTACCTTAGGAAATGTGGGGCCGGCTTTGGGAGATCTGGGTCCGGTAAATAATTATGGAGCGTTGCCTACAGCCGCAAAATGGTGGGCGTCTTTTTTAATGCTTATTGGAAGACTGGAATTGTTTACGGTCCTTATTCTATTAACCCCCTTCTTCTGGCGTAACCGCTAAATACATAGTGCTATTTTAAAACTTTCAGTACTTTTACGCTATGCGTAGCGATAAACAAGTGCCTTCCACCAGAAAAGTGAGCGAAAATAATCGCCGGCACTACAGGTATCGCAGCAACGAATGTCTTAACTGCGGACAACCCCTGGATCTTACCGATGTGTATTGTTCTTACTGCTCTCAGTTAAACAGCACCAAGCAATTATCGTTAAAGGATTTTTTTAGTGAATTTTTTAACAGCATTGTGAGTTATGACTCCAGGTTGCGTTACACGGTAAGCGACTTGTTATTCAGACCAGGACGGGTCACAAAAAATTATTCAAAAGGGCAACGATTAAAATATGCCAATCCGTTTCGGTTTTTCCTGAGTGTGTCTATTATTTACTTTTTACTGAATAGCCTCATTTCTACCTTCTGGGAGGATGATACTAACTACACAGTAAGCACCAATAAAAATCCTGTTGAATTTTCATGGAATGACTATGATGATGATGTAACTAATGAAACTTCAACTAAAGAGGATTCCATAGCGCTGGCAAATGTTGAGAAAAGTATGGATAAAATAGCCAAAACCCCTTTTTTGAATGAAATAGACGGTATTGTAACCGCAGAAATTGATAAACAACAACGAGTAGATAGTCTGGAAAAAAAAGCGCCCACTACATACCTTTCTGAAAAAGAATTAGACACGATGTCCTGGGGAAACAATATTGCAGAGCGTTTGTCGCTCTACAGGACGTTTTACGATAAAAGCGATATAAACGAGCCTAACGTTGCCTTAGATAGTTTGCGCCATGAAAATACAAGATACCACCGTTGGTTGTATAGCAGAAGTGTAGCCACCCAGAAAATTGAAAAGGATCCCAAAACCTATGCTCTGTATATGCTGCAAAAGACACCTTTTTTCATCTTCTTTTTTACCCCCTTTTATGCGTTATTTTTCTGGTTAATTTACTCCAGGAAAAAATTTAGTTATATGGAACATATGGTATTTATCTTCCATCTTTTTAGTTTTCTTTTTATAGGGTTGTTTATTGCTGCAATACCAGATGCATTGTTAGGGAACGCCGTGTTTAAAAGTATTCTCTTTGCTCTTGTAGGACCTTTTTATTTTTACAAGGCGTTGCGCAATTTTTATGAACAAAGCCGCTTTGTAACACTGGTAAAATTTGTATTTTTAAATATTGTTTTTTGGATGGGCGCTTCGGTTGCAGCGTCTATTTTCTTTATCATAACAGCAGCTGTTTATTAATTTAGTATGGTACAACAAATAACAAAAGGCATAAAAATTTCAGTTGCCAGCAGGTTTGAAGGAAAGTTGGACAACAACTCCAGACAATGTTATGCTTTTTCGTATACCATTTCTATAGAAAATCAGAGCAAGTTTACCGTGCAACTGGTCTCAAGGCGCTGGAATATTAAAGATGCTTTAAATAACACTGAAACAGTAGAAGGCGAAGGCGTAGTTGGTGTTCAGCCTGTTTTAAAACCTGGTGAAACCCATACCTACAGCAGCGGATGTTTGCTGAAAGCTCCCCTTGGCGCAATGCAGGGGTTTTATACAATGATGAATTTTGATACCGCCGAATATTTTAAAGTTGCCATTCCAACATTTAAGCTGAACGCTGCTTTTGCAATGAATTAAACTGTTCCAGTGTTCCTATACTTTCCAGTTTTATTTTTTCACCTTGCTGAACTACATGACAAAATGCACAATGGCTGTCGTACGTAAACTGAAATGGATGGGAAGCATCAAATTCTTCTGAAACAAATACCCCATCGTAATCTACCTCCCCCAAATCATTATATCTTTTAATGTTGAAGTGGTGCACTGGCATACCAGTGGAAACTAGTTCAAACCAGGCGTTACTTCCTGTGCCAGTTAATTTTTGAAGCCCTGGGTTTTTACTGAATGCTGTTGCGATGGCTGCACGTTTGTCTGCAGAGTTACTTTTAGGCTTTTTTTTGTGGAAATAATTGGTGAGGTTTTCTTTTAAGGCACTCCCTTCAAATAATTTAATTTTTCCGTCTTGTATTTGATACACGTCTTGTAAAGTGTTTGCTTTTTCTACATTTCCCACAGTACTTGGTGTAAATTTTTTATTGAAGTTGAGTGCTTTTATAATTTTTTTGTCATCTGTTGAAGCCAAAATAGTATCGGTTACAAAGCGAGCACAATTACTCCCGTTTTTTACAAACCCTCCATAAGGAATACTTCCTCTGCCTTGAAGCTGAAGAATATACGCTAACGCCATTTTATAATCTATCGCATCGCATACCGAGGCTAAGAGCCGGCCTTCTCCATGTGTTTTCTGCGGATTGGCATCCAGCCAGGCTAAAATTTCATCAAGGTTTTCAAGTTTTTTTTCGGGAGAGAATTGTGCTGTAATTGGAAAATGCAATTCGGCATCTGTATTGGCGCCACGAACCCTCCCATGGCCTTTAGGAGTTACATACCGTCCAAAATCAAAATAACGGGCTTTGCCTGTCTCGTTTTCAATAAGAACCATGGCAGCATGGCCTGCTTTAATATACTCTTTCGTTCCAAGACCTACCCATGGCAATACTTTACAAACCCACTCTGTACTCATGGTAACAAAAGTATCGGGAAATGCGAGGATTATTATTTTGCCTGTATGCTTCAAAGTACAGAAACGGTTTCTTGGTTGGTTTGTAAATCTTGGTAATACATATGTACGTCGTCTTCGGATTTCTGGATTTGTGTAATACTTTTGGTTTTTACAAATCCTCTATCCATTAGTAAGTCACTATGGGGATTTCCTGTTCCTGCTTCAGTATGAAACTTTAAAATTTCTTCAGATGTTGGTTTTAGGGTTTCAAACATAAATTCTGAAAACCAGGTTTCCCGAAGTTGCTTCATTTCAGAAGTGTATAATAGGGACGAAGACCAGATATGTGGTTGTAGTGGTTTTTCGGTGAAATGAGGTTTCTCGCCATCCCAGACCAATTCATGGAGCTGTGTTTCATCTTCAAACAAAATCAGAATAATAGTGAAAGGCTCTATCCCGTTAAAATCATAGGTTAAAATAGTTTCAAGGACGTGTTCAGCGGTAAGTAATTTAGTTACAATTACACCTCTGCTCATCCTGTATTCGCTTTCACGTTCATGGGCTGTAAACCCTCCGTTCAAAAGACAGATAAGACGTTTTTTTTCTGACAGTCCAATCCAGGTTCCCCCAGCCACTTCGTCTTTTGGGAATAATAACTGCACCCCGTCTGTTTTATGCTTTTGAGGCTCAATAGTATTTCTGTCGGGTGCTTCGTCTCGGTTAGAGGTAAGCACAAAGCCCTTGTTGTTTTTTGGAATAAAAGTAACCGTGCACATAGATGGTGTTGTCGTAATAGATTTACATAGCTTTCGCGTTGCCGTAAAAATAGAGAAATAAAAAGTAATTGGTGTAGTTTTCGGGATAATGCCAAGGGATACTTTTTACGACAGGGAAGCGACATGCTCGCTACGTACTACCAACTAAAATCAGTACCTTTGCATTTCTAAATTTTAACACCAAAAACCAAGACTATGGGAAAAGGATTTTTTGAAGTACCTATTGCAGTAAATGAGCCAATTTTGGACTATGCACCAGGTTCTCCAGAGCGCGAGCGCGTGGTAACAACGTATAAGAAAATGTATAACGAAACTATAGAAGTACCGTTGTATATTAATGGAAAAGATATAAAAACCGGAGATACTGCTACGATGGCGCCACCGCATGACCATAAGCATATTCTGGGAACCTATCATAAGGCTGAAAAGAAACATATTGAGGAAGCAATAGCAGGAAGTCTGGAAGCCAGAAAGAAATGGAGCCAGATGCCTTGGGAGCAACGTGCAGGAATCTTTTTACGTGCTGCCGAATTAATTGCGGGTCCATACAGAGCGAAGATAAACGCCGCTACGATGCTGGGACAAAGCAAAAATGTGTTCCAGGCCGAAATTGATTCCGCTTGTGAGTTGATAGATTTCTTACGTTTCAATGTTCAGTATATGACGGAGATTTACCACGAACAACCAGAGTCTACCTCGGGAGCCTGGAACAGGTTGGAATACCGTCCGCTAGAAGGGTTTGTATATGCAATTACACCTTTCAACTTTACGGCAATTGCAGGTAACTTACCAGCAAGTGCAGCCTTAATGGGGAATGTAGTATTGTGGAAGCCAAGTGATAGCCAGGTATATTCTGCCAAGGTAGTATTAGATGTGTTTCGTGAGGCAGGTGTGCCAGACGGCGTAATTAATATGGTAATGGGAGACCCGGTTATGATTACCGATACCGTTCTGGCAAGCCCAGATTTTAGTGGTATTCACTTTACAGGTTCTACAAATGTTTTTAAGGATATCTGGCAAAAAATTGGAGCGAACATTCATAATTATAAGACCTACCCGAGAATTGTTGGAGAAACCGGAGGGAAAGATTTTATTGTAGCGCACAAAACATCTAACCCAAGACAAGTTGCTACAGCAATAGCAAGAGGTGCTTTTGAATTCCAGGGGCAGAAATGTAGCGCGGCCAGCCGTTGTTATATATCAGAAAGTATCTGGGACGACGTAAAGGATTTGCTGATTGCTGATGTAAATAGCTTTAAAATTGGTTCCCCGGAAGATTTAAGTAACTTTATTACTGCAGTTATTCACGAAGGCTCTTTCGACAAACTGGCTAGCTATATAGACCAGGCTCAGATAGACCAGAATGCTGAAATTATAGTAGGGGGAACGTATGATAAGAGCGAAGGCTACTTTATCCATCCAACCGTAATTGAAACCAAAGATCCAAAATACACTACTATGTGTACTGAATTATTTGGCCCTGTAGTGACCATTTATGTTTTTGACGATAACAAGTGGGAGGAAACTCTGAAAATGGTAGATGAAACCAGTGAATATGCCTTGACGGGTGCGGTATTTAGTGAAGACCGTTATGCATTAGAAACAGCTGTGAAAGCGTTAGAAAATGCTGCTGGGAATTTCTACTTAAACGACAAGCCAACCGGGGCTGTTGTAGGACAGCAACCTTTTGGCGGTGCAAGAGCCAGTGGAACAAACGATAAAGCAGGAAGCAAGTTAAACCTGTACCGTTGGATTTCTCCGCGAATGATTAAGGAAACATTTGTATCTCCGGTAGACTACAAATATCCTTTCTTAGGATAATTTAAAAAGAAACCAAAAAAAAGCCGTTATCAAGTTTTGATAGCGGCTTTTTATATTGGGGAAAAATGGAGGAGTTACTTTATTCGTAGCCCTTTGTTTCATTTACTTTTGCGTATTGTGAGTTTAACGTAGTGTTGTCGCTCTCTGTGACCATAACAACCAGTTCAAGATTTTCTACTACAAAAGAAGAATCGAGTGTTGTGTTTAAGTCTGTAGTGTATTCTTCAAGTGCCCCTACAGAGGAAATGTTATTTCCAAATAGATCTGTTAAGGAAGCTCTCAAAACATCGTCGTGTACAAATCCAATAATTGGATCTCCTTGTTGGTAATAAATACTGGAAGGATCGTTGTTTAAGTAGTTAACCTGGTCTGCTATAATGCCATCTTCCACTAAGTAAACCACTAGTTTTTTACCAGAAAGTGCTTCCTCGCTACTTACGCTTATGGTAGCATTTAATGTGTTTCCTGTTACGGTAGATTTAATTCCTATTCCAATAGGAGATGCTGTTCCTGCTATTGAAGTAACTTCTGCTTCTTCATGGGGGCGATCCCATTCTGTAGTACGGTTCAGGCGGCCTGTTGGAAACCCGGATACACCAAACTCTTCTCGGATAATTTCTTCAAAGTCTAAGGCCATTTCATCGTTATTATGGATAGCAACGACCGTTATGTTATCTGTTTCGTCATGGACTTTTTCAATAGCTTCTGTAATTCTTGGGCAGTAGCCACACCAGGTACCGGTATGGTCTTCGATACTTATTTTTCGTTTTGGGATTACGACGTTAAATGTTTCAGTTTCAGTGGTAGCCGTAGTACCATTATTATTGTATTCTGCATAGATTTCAAAACTTCCTTCGGTATCAGAACTAAACGAATTTGTATCCAATGCAGTACCATCTACATAAAAAGTAGCGTCGGTGGAAATATCATTTCCTTCTTCATCAAAAACAGAAAATGTAATCTCTTGGTTTCTCAAAGAAGCAGGTCTATAGATAAGACCTATTTCAATATCGGGAACTGTTTCGTCTTCTAAAAAGGGTCTATGGAGAAAAATGAATGTCCTTTAACGTGTGTCGTACGTGAAACCGAAGAGGAAGTTGGATATTCGATTTTCCAGCCAGAACAGATTTTTAATTTTTATACCTCTCCAGGAGGAGCAACAGAACGGTGCTATCTTTTTTATGCTGAAGTTGCTGCAAAAGATAAAACCTCAAAAGGAGGTGGTGTTGCTTCAGAAAAAGAAGATATAAAACTTGTAAAACTACCGGTTGCTGAAATAGAATCCTGGCTTTCAGAAAAAAGTATTGACGCTAAAACCATTATAGCATTGCAATGGTTCCTCGCTAAACAAACCAATAAACCTTAGTAGCCAGCAACTGAAACTACCCCCTATACTTTAGCGGCAGGTGCACTACACTTTTAGTTTCAAAAAAGTCTTCTTTAAAATAAGCTGTAAGGTTGTAGATCGTTGCTTTTGGGAAGTCTTTTAATTCTTCAGAAAGGTCACCGCCTTTCAAATATAAAATCCCATTCTTTAATTCGTGCTTGCTTTTTTTGGCAACACGGTCCCGCACCCAGCGAACAAATGTTTCCATTTGTGCTACGGCACGACTTACAATAAAGTCGTACTGATCTGTAATGGTTTCGGCTCGGGCATTGGTCACCTTTACATTCTGAAGTCCTAATCCTTCTGAAACTTCCTGAACTACTTTTATCTTTTTTCCAATACTATCTACCAAATGGAACTGTGTTTCGGGGAAAAGAATTGCCAGAGGAATACCTGGAAATCCACCTCCAGTGCCTATGTCCAAAACTTTAGAGTTTGCAACAAAGGGTTGTACTTTCGCAATACCCAACGAATGGAGTACATGACGCAGGTATAATTCGTCTATATCTTTTCTGGATACCACATTAATTTTAAGGTTCCAGTCTTTATAAAGTGTTTCCAGCTTTTGAAATTGAAGTGTTTGCGCTTCAGTTAGTTGTGGAAAGTAGGTTTGTATAAGTTCCATAGCATAGTTATACGTGCAAAAGTAAGGCTTCTTTTATAACTTTTTATTTCGGTTGCAGCGTTTTTGGTTAACAATGCGTATTTTTGCCGTTCAATAGTCAAGAGCAATCTTGAACACAAACTTAAACCCGTGAATGCTCCTCAAATTAAATTTTCCCGCGTAGATTCAGCTAAATTTTTCCGTACGCTTAACAAGCGAGTGAATGGCTACTTTAAAGATAATGACATTGCCAGAACAGGTAATTGGAAATTGCATGTAAAGACATTTATCATGTTTTCGTTATACCTGTCTCCATATTTTTTATTACTTACTCTTAACCTTCCAACCTGGGCACAGATCCTATTAACTATTGTTATGGGTGTAGGGATGGCTGGCGTAGGAATGAATGTAATGCACGATGCTAACCACGGTTCGTACTCTTCCAAGAAATGGATTAATAAAATCCTGGGAGGAAGTATTTATATTCTGGCTGGAAATGTATACAACTGGCAAGTACAGCACAATGTGCTTCATCACACCTACACAAATATTCATGGCCATGATGAAGACCTGGATGCGGGTCGGATTATTCGGTTCTCTAAACATGCAAAGTGGTATAAGATGCATAGGTTTCAGCATGTGTATAGTATCTTTCTGTATGGATTACTAACGTTTAACTGGATGCTTACAGCAGATTTCAAACAAACAAAAAGATATTTATCGAAGAAGCTTTCCTACGGTAAATTTCCTAAGCCTTCGGTGCAATGGACAACATTATTTATAACAAAAGCCATTTATGTAAGTATTTGGATCGTATTGCCAATTCTGTTTTTTGACATAGCATGGTGGAAAATCTTAATAGGGTTCTTTCTAATGCATTACATAGCAGGCCTTATTTTAAGTGTAGTGTTTCAGTTAGCTCACGTGGTAGGAGATACTCAAATGCCCTTGCCGGATAATACTGGAAATATGAAGAACACCTGGGCGATCCACCAATTGTTTACTACGGTAAACTTCAGTACGAATAACAAAATAATGAATTGGTTTACAGGGGGATTAAATCACCAGGTAGAACACCATATATTTCCTAACATAAGCCATGTACATTACACAAAAATTTCAGAAATTGTGAAAAGTACGGCTTTAGAATTCAACTTGCCATATTACGAATACCGAACAACAAGAAGTGCTATTATAGCACATTTTAAACACTTAAAAGAGATGGGGATGAACCCTGCAATTTCTGCATAACACTATGAGCAACCAACTTTCTGACCGTGTAAACAACATGGCAACCTCTGCAACACTTGCCATGGCTGCAAAAGCAAGAGAATTAAAAGAAGCCGGAAAAGACATTATTGGCTTAAGCCTGGGAGAACCAGATTTTACCATCCCGGAATTTGTAAAAGAAGCAGCTATTAAAGCCATAGAAGATAATTACCATAGTTACACTCCGGTAGATGGATATGCTGAACTTAAAAAAGCTATTATCACCAAATTTAAGCGTGACAATAACTTAACGTACGGTCCTTCACAAATTGTAGTTTCTACGGGAGCTAAACAATCTTTGGCAAATCTTGCACAAGTGCTGTTAAATGAAGGTGACGAAGTGCTCTTGCCAGCTCCATACTGGGTAAGCTATGCAGACATAAGTAAAGTGGCTGGTGGCGTACCGGTAGAAATAAAATCGACTATAGAAACCGATTTTAAAATAACCCCACAAGCATTAGAAGCGGCTATTACGCCTAAGACAAAAATGATAATTTACAGTTCTCCTTGTAACCCAAGTGGATCTGTGTATAGCAAAAAGGAACTTCGTGCCCTGGCAGATGTGTTGGTGAAATATCCAGAGATTATAGTTGTAAGCGACGAGATTTACGAGCATATTAATTTTACCGGAGCGCATGCCTCCATGGCTCAATTTGATGATATGTATGACCGTACCGTTACTGTAAACGGAGTTTCCAAAGCATTCTCAATGACGGGTTGGCGTATTGGTTATATGGGAGGTCCGGAATATATAGCACGAGCTTGTAATAAGATGCAGGGACAGGTAACCAGTGGTGCTAACTGTATTGCGCAACGAGCAACCATTACGGCTTTGGAGCATCCGCCTAGTAAAATTCAGTATATGGTAGATGCTTTTAAAGAGCGTCGTTCGTTAATTCTAGGATTGTTAAATGAAATCCCGGGTTTCAAAACCAATGAACCTGAAGGTGCTTTTTATGTGTTTCCTGATATTTCTTATTACTTCGGGAAAACCCTGAATGGAAAAACAATTTCCAATGCTTCGGAATTTGCCCTCTTTCTTTTGGAAGAAGCAAACGTTGCTACGGTAACAGGGGAAGCATTTGGAAGCCCAAACTGTATTCGAATAAGTTACGCAGCTTCTGAAAATGATATCAAAGAAGCAATGAAGCGCATAAAAGAAGCGCTGACTTAAAATTAAATCTTCATGTCAAAAATCCTCCTCTTAGGCTCTGGTGAGCTGGGTAAAGAATTTGTAATCGCAGCACAACGGTTAGGACAATATGTTGTCGCGGTAGATAGTTACGCAAATGCACCTGCCATGCAAGTTGCCCACGAGTTTGAGGTGATTAATATGTTGGACGGCGCTGCCTTGGATGCGTTGGTTGAAAAACATACTCCAGATTATATCATTCCTGAAATTGAAGCCATACGTACCGAACGTTTTTATGATTACGAGCAGCAAGGCTACACCGTGATCCCAAGTGCGAAAGCGGCTAATTATACCATGAACCGAAAGGCAATTAGGGATCTTGCAGTAAAGGAACTGGAGCTAAAGGCTGCGAACTACCGGTATGCAACTTCAGCAGTAGAATTAAAAAATGCGGTTACTGAAATTGGAATGCCTTGCGTAGTAAAACCATTAATGTCTTCAAGTGGGAAAGGACAAAGCACTATTACAACCGAAGCAGATATTGAAACCGCCTGGAACTATTCTCAGGAAGGCTCCAGAGGCGATGTGGCCGAAGTGATTGTAGAGGCTTTCATAGACTTTAATTATGAAATTACCCTCCTTACCGTCACTCAAAGAAATGGGGAGACATTATTCTGTCCTCCCATAGGACATACCCAGGAACGTGGTGATTACCGAGAAAGCTGGCAACCTGCTACTATGGAACAAGCGCATTTAAAAATCGCGCAAGAGATGGCAGGCAAAGTGACCAAAGCCTTGGGTGGTGCGGGTATCTGGGGTGTTGAGTTTTTTGTGGGTGACGATGGGATTTACTTTTCTGAAGTATCCCCAAGACCGCATGATACCGGAATGGTAACATTGGCAAACACCCAAAATTTTAATGAATTCGAATTGCATCTGCGTGCTGTTTTAGGACTCCCTATTGCCGAAATTACACAGGAGCGTATAGGTGCTAGTGCTGTGATCTTGGCGCATGGACACAGTGACAATCCAGTCTTTTCAAATATTGAAGCAGTTGCGTCGGCTCCTAAAAGTGATTTCAGGTTGTTTGGAAAGCCAACTTCGCGTCCATACAGACGCATGGGAGTGGTGGTTGCCTACGATAGTTTGGATGGTGATGTGACCCAGGTAACCCAACGTGCTAAAGAATTGGCAGCAAAGGTTGAGGTGAAACTGTAAAGGTTGATAAATTACTGTGTCAGGTTGAGCGCAGTCGAAACCTTAATTGAAAATCTGTAGATTAAAAACTTCAACTGCGCTCAATTTGACATTCGTAAAACAGCTTTGTACAGTCTTGTTTTAATTAGAAGTGCTATTACATTTGTTGTTCTTCAGAAACTAATTCAGCAAAAACCTCCTCATTCTCTTCTACAAAACGCTCCAGTATTGTAAAGAAATTCAAAATATCTTCTTTACTATTTCCTGCATTAATGGTCACTAAACGTACAAATTCGTTTTCCTGAAAAGATCCGTAGCCTACCATTAATTCGGCATGTTCATAAAGCGCTGTACACAAGTGCTGTGCTGGGATGTTTTTGTAGTTGAAACATACGGAAATAGAATTGTCGAAGCTATATACTGTATAATCATCATTATCTTTAATGTATTCACGGGCCACTTCAGCTAATTGAAACTGCTGGTCTACAATTTTTTCAAGACCAATGGTTCCAACCGATTTCCAGAGGGTCCAGAATTTTAATGCATCGTTTCTTCTTCCACACTGGATAGACGTTTTGCCTAAATTATAATCATCACCATCGGTTTGGTAGAGATATGCAGCATCGTTACTGAAAGAATTGTTGAGGTGTTTTTTATGTTGCGTTACAATAATAGAGCAGGTAAGGGGGGTGCCCATCATTTTATGAGCGTTAACACTAAAGGAGTCTGAAAGTTCTAGGCCTTTTACTAAGTGCTTATAAGTAGCGCTGAATATGACGCTACCACAATAAGCACCATCTACGTGGAGCCAAATACTGTGTTTCTTGCAAATTTCAGAAAGTGGCTCAATAGGATCGAACGCACCTAAAACAGTAGTTCCTGCCGTAGCATTCACGAAGAACGGATGATTTCCGTCCTCAATATCCTTTTTGATAAGTATGTCTAAGGCCTTAGGAATCATTTTTCCGAAGGCATCTGTGGCAACATAGCGAACCTGTTCACGGCCTACACCTATTAACGCTGCATTTTTAGGGATAGAGTAATGCGACTCTGCAGAGGTGTATACAATAAGTTTGTCTTGAACACCTTCGGTTCTTATGTTTTCCTTAAAGGCATCACGCGCCATTACCATAGCCATAAAATTACTCATAGACCCGCCAGGCGCAAAAGTCCCGTCGCTGGTTTCTGGATAGCCTATCATTTCGCAAATGTTGTGTAATATTTCTTTTTCCACGCCTACTTGAGGCCCTGCTACTTTGTAAGTATACATGCTATTGTTTAGCAATACTGCCAGTAGGTCCCCTAAGGTAGCTTTAGGATTTCTCCCGCCAAACAACTGATTAAAAAACAATCGGGTTGCTGTTCTTGGAGTATTGAGCACTAGTTTCTCTATGGTTTCCTCAAAATTGGCGTCGGGTTGGGTGTGCAGTTTTATGTCCAACTGCTTAAACAATTCCACTGCGGGAAGAGGCTTGGTAACCGGGTTGGTGTTTTCGGCTTCAAAAAGTTTGTGTGCGAGCTTGTTAAATAAATCAAGTTCGTGTTTCATTGTTTTTTTATTTATGTTGCGAAAATACTAATTATAGATTGAAGTAGCCTCAAATGTTCAGGTTGAGCACAATCAAATCCTTTGGATATGCCACCTATTAAATGCCTTTGATTGTGTTTAGACCGAAAAATACAGAAGGTAACTATTGCTTAGTTGTTGGTGATATTGGTTGAGCTTCCACGACCAAAGCCAATTACCCGATCAAATCGTTTGCCAGGGCCTCTGTAATAGACTAAAACTGTGTATTCATTTTCTGTTTCCCAGAAGTCTCCGCTTATGGCGCCTTCGTCTATACTTCCATCGCGGTCTACAACCACATATTTGTAGTTGTAAAACCCTTGTTTAAAGAGACGGGAATTTTGATATGTATCTGTAGTCTTATTATAGCGCATATACGTGGAGCCATCTATAGTATAATTATTGAAGTTTCCGTAAATGTGAATTTCCTTATCTCCTAAAGGTTCAAAATATTGAAGGTTAAAATGGATACGCACATATTCGGCCTCAATATTTTGGTTTTCAGCATTGAGGTTTCGAACTACAAAATCGCCATTAATATCGGGATTGTAGGTGTAGGGACGATCACTTCGGTCAATGTCTGTAAAGAGATAATTTTCATAAATATCGGTTAGTTCTATTCTTCTAATACTGTTGTTGGCAGCTCGTACATCTTTATTGTCGAAAAAGTGGTATTCATTTCCACCGCCAAAAGCAGCTTCTTTATCGTACCTGTAAATGAGTTCCGTTCCAATATTATACTGGGGTTTAAGATCTGTAATGGCAGTTTTTATGTTGCTGTTTTGCATGACCAGTGTCTTTACATTTTGTTTTGGGTTAATAAGCAATAAAGAAGGAGAGTTTATAGTAAACTGCACTACTTGATCTGTTCTAATACGTCTAATATCCCGTGCCCTTTTAATGTCTACCTGCACGCTAACTACATTTTCCATGACAATAAATTTTCTGGAAAATACAATGTTTCCATCGTCATCAGAAAAAGTAATGAGGTAGTTACCGCTTTTTGAAATTCTATTCGTTTCCCGGTTAGGAATGGTTAGAAAGTAATGTGAAAAAATTTGAAGGGTATTCAGTGAGTTTTCATAGGTTTCAATCCGTACTTCGTCAAAGCCCCCCAGATATTCATTTTTGGAAAGGTCGCTCGGGGTCCAGTCGAAATTATAATGGTCTATTCTGTAGTAAAAGTCGTCTTCGTTTCCATTCAGTGCATCAAAAGAAATTTGAAGTTTGTCGCCCAAAGTAATAATAGGTATCTGGTTCTGAGAGGAAGTACCTCTGAATTGAACGGTACCAATATACTCGGGTGGTGGTATTTCCTGTGCTACCTGAGCTGTTAGTAATGGACAAATACAAATTACAAATAAGAGCGAAGCAATAGTTTTAAACATCTAAATGGGTTTTAAGTGGCTAAATATACACAATTTCTGTGCCTTCTTTACTTCCAGATAAATAAGCTGTTTTGGTGTAAAAAATTTAAGATATATTCCTTGTGTAATGCTAGTTTAAATTATTAAATTTGCACACCCTAAATTGAGCCAGTGAGGTTCTTAGGGGCAAAGGCAATTTTAACACAACTATCCTATGTCCAAAGACATTAAGATTAAAAAAGGTCTTACTATAAACCTTAAAGGCGAAGCAGAAAAAACGCTTTCTAAAGCGCCACGTTCCAGGACGTTCGCCATAAGACCTGCCGACTTCCATCTTACCACCCCAAAAATGGTTGTAAAGGAAGGAGCGAAAATTCGAGCGGGAGAAATTATTTTCTATTCAAAAGACAAAGAAAAAATTAAGTTTGCATCCCCTGTAAGCGGTACTTTAACTGCTATTGAACGTGGAGCAAAACGTGTGATTACTCGTTTGATGATAGAGGCTGAAACACAAGACACTTATGTAGATCATGGAAGTGTAAATGTGGCCACTATGGAGGCTGAAGCAATAAAGAGTCACTTACTGGCTTCGGGTTGTTGGCCGTTCATCAAGCAACGCCCGTACGACGTGATTGCAGATCCTGAAGTAGCTCCAAAAGCTATTTTTATTTCAGGATATACAACGGCTCCTTTGGCGGCAGATCTTGATTTTACTCTAAAAGGAAAAGAATCCGAGTTGCAAGCAGCAGTAACCGCCTTGAGTAAGTTAACTGAAGGGAAGGTTCATATAGGTTTAGGAAGTGACTGGAGTTCGCCCCTAAAGGATGTAAATGACGCTGTATTGCATTCGGTAAAAGGACAACACCCTGCTGGGAATGTTGGAACGCAAATAGCGATGATAGATCCTATTAACAAAGGAGAAACTGTTTGGACAGTTGCTGCGCAGGATCTGGTGATCATTGGTGAATTGTTGCTTACAGGAAAATTTAATGCTGAACGAGTGATTGCATTAGCAGGCTCTTCAGTAAAAACACCGAAATATTACACTACAAAAATTGGGGCTGAGGTTTCAACATTTGTGTACGATAGTGGATTGAACGAAGAAAATGTACGCGTTATTAGTGGCGATGTATTGTCGGGAACACAAATTTCACCAAAACAGCATTTAGGGTATTATGCAAACACCGTGACTGTAATTCCTGAAGGAGACGACTACGAATTTTTTGGGTGGAACAAGCCTGTCTTTAATAAGATTTCAAACACACGCGCACTAACTTTTTCCTGGATGATGCCTAAGAAAAAGTTTGAGTTAGATACAAATACAAATGGCGAGCACAGAGCTTTTGTAGTAACGGGGAATTATGAACAAGTATTTCCTTTGGATATCTACCCGATGCAAATCCTAAAAGCCTGTATGGTACAGGATCTGGATGCTATGGAAGCTTTAGGTATGTATGAAGTAGCGCCAGAAGATTTTGCGTTGACCGAATTTATCTGCGTGTCTAAACAACCGCACCAACAAATTATTAGAAATGGGTTGGATTTAATGTATAAAGAAATTGGATAATTATTCATTTTAGAAAAATGAAAAATACATAGTATATGGGATTGAAGCAAAAATTACATACGCTCAAGGAAAAATATAAAGGTACAAAGATGGCTCCTGCGTTCAACGCATTGCACACCTTTTTGTACTTACCCAATGAGACTACGCACAATGGAACGCACATTAAAGCTGCAGACGATTTAAAGCGTACTATGAACATTGTCATACTGGCATTGGTTCCCTGTTTAATTTTTGGGATTTTCAATGCGGGATATCAACATTATTCAGCTATTGACGAAACACTTCGCCAGGCACCGTTGGCTAACTTTTTTACGTGGGACAATTTTATTATGGGATGCTGGACAGTACTTCCATTAGTACTTGTTTCGTACGGAGTAGGTTTACTTATCGAGTTTATTTTCGCCGTAATTAAAGGACACGAAGTGGAAGAAGGATATTTGGTAACAGGTATGTTAGTGCCACTAATTGTCCCTATTGACATTCCGTTGTGGATGTTGGCTGTTGCTGTAGCTTTTGGAGTTGTAATTGGAAAAGAGGTGTTTGGTGGAACAGGAATGAATATTTTAAATCCCGCTCTTACCATCCGTGCTTTCTTATTTTTTGCGTATCCAACATGGATGAGTGGCGATAAGGTATGGGTTCACGGCGCTGTAGATCGTCAAAAAGAAATCTTAGCAGGTGCTAATGTAGATGCTATATCTGGAGAAACTATTCTGGGAAGTTATGCGCAGAATACTACTTCTATAGCCTATGATTATTGGGATATGTTTTGGGGTTTTATACCGGGTTCGGTAGGGGAAACTTCTAAATTACTAATAATCGTGGGGGCGCTAATTTTAATTTTCACCAAAATTGGTAGTTGGAGAATAATCTTTAGTACCCTTGTAGGTGCATTAACTATGGGGCTAATTTTTAACGGAGTGGTTTCAGCAGGATGGATTGGTGAAAGTTCAAAATTCTTTGGTTTAATGAATGTGCCTTTCTGGCAACACCTTATTATAGGTAGTATTTTGTTTGGTGCTGTATATATGGCAACAGACCCTGTTACAGCAAGTCAAACAAATAAAGGAAAATGGATATACGGATTTTTAATTGGATTTATATCTATTCTAATTCGCGTATTTAATCCTGCTTATCCTGAAGGAGTCTTCTTGGCTATTTTGTTGATGAATGTATTTGCACCAACGATAGACCATTACGTGATTGAAGGAAACATAAAGAAAAGAGCAAAACGTCTTAAAGCTAAAACAGCATAATTATGGCAATTAACACAGATAAAAATAGTTATACCATCTTTTTCGCCGTCATTATGGTGGTAGTGGTAGGATCATTATTGGCTGGCTTTGCCGCTGGTTTAAAGCCATTAATTAAATCAAATGAAAAGTTCGAAAAGCAGCAAAACATCCTGTATGCTATGAACGTTAACGACAACGAGGGTGACGGAGATGTAGTGTTTATCCCAACCGATAGGGTTGAAGAAGAATTCAATAAATATATCACGAAGCAATTAGTAATTCAGGGTGATGAGGTGACTGAAAATGACGAAGCCTACTTAATTGATCTTAAAAAAGAAGAGACCAAAGCAAAAGAGGATGGTTACGAACGTAAACTACCTTTGTTTGTAGGTGAGAAAGACGGAAAGGAAGTATATGTAATTCCTGTGCGAGGAAAAGGGCTTTGGGATGCTATCTGGGGCTTTGTGGCTGTAGATAAATCTATGACCATTCAGGGAGTATATTTTGACCATAAAGGAGAAACACCAGGTTTGGGTGCTGAAATTAAGCAACGTTACTTTATGGACGATTTTACTGGAGAGAGTTTTTTAAATGGAAACGCCTTTGAAGGAATAAGCGTAGCTAAAGGAAATAACGATCCTAAAAACACAGATACTACCGATAATGAAGTAGATGCCCTTGCAGGAGCTACTATTACAGGCGACGGAGTTTCAGCGATGTTGAAGAAGGATGTTAGAATGTATGTTCCTTATTTTAAGAAATTACAATAAATAATAACAATAAAAATGTGTAAGCATTTTAATAAATAATACTATGGGGTTACTTTCAAAAAAAGATAGAAAACTTATCTTAGATCCGTTAGCAGACGATAACCCAATCACCATTCAGGTGTTAGGAATATGTTCTGCACTGGCTATTACAGCGCAGTTAAAGCCTTCTATTGTAATGGCAATTTCTGTACTATTTGTAATGGGAGTTGGAAATGTGGTCATTTCGTTGATGCGAAATATCATTCCGTCAAAAATCCGAATTATTGTACAGTTAATTGTTGTGGCAACACTAGTAATTATTGTAGACCAGGTTTTAAAAGCTTTCGCATATGAGTTAAGTAAAGAACTCTCCGTATTTATCGGGCTAATTATTACCAACTGTATCATTATGGGGCGTTTTGAAGCTTTTGCTTTAGGGAATGGCCCGTGGAAATCGTTTCTTGATGGAATAGGAAATGCAGCAGGATACGGGGTGATTTTAATTATCGTTGGTTTTTTCCGTGAATTGTTAGGAAGTGGAACCTTATTTGGATTTAAAGTATTGGGAGATTCGGTTGAAAAAACAGGATTGTACGCCATAGGATACGAAAACAACGGTTTTATGGTACTACCTCCAATGGCATTGATCGTAGTGGGAATTATTATCTGGGTACAACGTAGCCGTAATAAAGCATTAATAGAAGAAAATTAAAACGTATTATTCCTCTTTGAAAGGGGCTAGGGGGAAGTTTCTCCCATAAATTTAAAAATATGGAACACCTTGAACTTTTTTTCAAATCCATCTTCGTAGATAATATGGTATTTGCATACTTCCTGGGTATGTGTTCTTACCTTGCTGTATCTAAGAAAGTGAGTACTGCAGTTGGTTTAGGAGCTGCTGTAATCTTTGTCTTAACTGTAACCGTACCTTTGAACTGGTTGCTCGATCAATACATTTTACGTGAAGGAGCATTGACGTGGTTAGGCGACGAGTTTGCTGATTATGACCTTAGTTTTTTATCGTTTATTCTCTTCATTGCAACTATTGCTACGATGGTACAATTGGTAGAAATTATTGTGGAAAAATTCTCACCTTCTTTATATAATTCATTAGGTATTTTCTTACCCTTAATCGCAGTAAACTGTGCCATTCTTGGAGGATCATTATTTATGCAATCCAGAGACATTGCCACTTTCGATCTGGCATTAAATTACGGTTTCAGTTCTGGAATAGGATGGTTCCTGGCAATTGTAGCTATTGCAGCTATCCGCGAGAAAATTAGATATAGTAATGTACCAGCACCTTTAAGAGGACTGGGAATTACATTTATCATCACAGGGTTAATGGCGATTGGTTTTATGAGTTTTGGAGGAATGTTAACCGGAGGAGACGAAGAAACACCTTCATTAGACACCAATACCGAGAACATTGGTATTGAAGCTCAAGATGAGAATTTAAATAATACTGAAAAAGAAACCGCTCAAGTCGAAGTTTCAGAACTAACACAGCAATAATATGTTTTTAGCAGCAAGTACACTAGGAGTTGTAGTAGCCACCGTCGTTGCCTTTTTGGTATTGACACTTTTGTTAGTGGCGCTTTTGTTATTTACAAAGCAAAAATTATCTCCGTCAGGGCCCGTAACTATTACCATTAATGACGAAAAGAAAATCGAAGTAGCCAGTGGAGGTACTTTACTTTCAACGCTGGGGAGTAATAAAATTTTCCTTCCATCGGCTTGTGGTGGTGGTGGAACGTGTATTCAGTGCGAATGCCACGTCCTTGAAGGCGGAGGAGAAGCTTTACCAACGGAGACACCACACTTCAGTAGAAAAGAACTAAAAGAAGGCGCACGTTTGTCTTGCCAGGTTAAAGTAAAGCAGGATATGAACATTCATATTCCTGAAGAAGTTTTCGGAATTAAAAAATGGGATGCAACCGTTGTTAGAAATTATAACGTAGCTTCCTTCATTAAGGAATTTGTAGTAGAAATTCCTGAAGACATGGGCTACAAGGCTGGTGGTTATATCCAGATTGAAATTCCTGAATGTGAAGTGAAGTTTGAAGATATGGACATTACAGCGCACCCGGAAGAACACGAAACACCAGACAAATTTCAGGCAGAATGGGATAAATTTGGTTTATGGCCCTTAGTAATGAAAAATACTGAAACGGTGGAAAGAGCTTACTCTATGGCTTCCTACCCAGCCGAAGGACGAGAGATTATGTTGAACGTTCGTATTGCCACGCCACCATGGGATAGAGCAAAAAACCAATGGATGCAAGTAAATCCAGGAATCGCTTCCTCTTACATTTTTAACTTGAAGAAAGGAGATAAGTGCGTAATTTCCGGACCTTATGGAGAATTCTTCATCAACCCTTCAGAATCTGAAATGTTATATGTTGGAGGTGGAGCAGGAATGGCACCTATGCGTTCTCACTTATACCATTTATTCAATACATTAAAGACAGGGCGTAAAGTAACGTACTGGTACGGTGGACGTTCAAAAAGAGAGTTGTTTTATATTGAGCACTTTAGAAAATTAGAAAGAGAATTTCCTAATTTCAAGTACTATATGGCCCTTTCTGAACCTATGGAAGAGGATAACTGGAAGGTTAAAAAAGACATTAACGATGAGGCTGGTGACGGTTTTGTAGGGTTTATTCACCAAGTGGTAATAGATAACTACTTAAATCACCACGAAGCGCCAGAAGATATTGAATTGTACTTCTGTGGCCCACCATTAATGAACCAGGCTGTTCAGAAAATGGGAGAGGACTTCGGTATCCCGGATGAGCATATTAGATTTGATGACTTTGGGGGATAAGAACCAAAAAATATAATTAACTGAAAAGTGCCAAATATTTTTAATATTTGGCACTTTTCTTTGGTAGTAGAGCTGTTGCTTCAGTATCAATTTTTGAAATTGAGGTAGTTACAGTGTATTCGGTAGAATTATTCGCATAACCGCTACTTGTGAAGAACCTTTTTTTGCAGGTCTCTTAACTTTATGTTAAATTACCTTGCTCTTTTTAGGTGTTTTATCGTTAAGAAATTTTATTTCAGCTAATTAACTCTAAATTTGAGATTTGAACTAGTATCCTCGAAATATACTTCGATCATGAAAACATCTACCTATCATACGTTTTTGGGTGCAATTTTACTTTGTTTTATTACTACAGGGTTCGCTCAGAAAAAACTAACAAACAAAACAACCCCGTCAAGGATACACCAGCCGTCTAGTGCCGTCAATCTATCTCTTTCGGCTACCAATACTGACACGCTCAAAGAGCTGGAGGCGAAGTTCCGTGCAAACTACAAAGCGAAAAAAGAAGAGGCTTTAGCGTATGCATTTATACACAATATACCTGTGAAGAAAATGTTGGACGATGGTGGTTTTGCCGAGCTCCAATTTATTTCAGAAGAAGGTACACCTATTTATTATAGAACATTTAACTCTAACGCTGCTGTATCTACCAGAACCAATTGGCTAAACACAGGCGGAGGTCTTGGGCTTCAGTTAAATGGAGACAATCTTGTTGCTCACGTCTGGGATGGAGGCCATGCCAGAATTACACATGAAGATTATGATGGCCCAGGAGGAAACAACCGTGTTACACTTATGGATACTGGAGCAGAAGGAGGAACCCAGCTAAACTTCCATGCTGCCCATGTAACAGGAACTATAATGGGAACTGGTTTGGGTGTTTTTGCTCCTCCAAATGGTACTTCAAAAGGTATGGCCTGGCAAAGTAATGTGAGAGGCTATATGTGGAATGACGATGTTGCCGAAGCTACTGGCCAGGCAAATGATGGTACAGGGGGGGGGACTTTCAATTTTGGGTACGATATGTTACTATCCAACCATTCGTATGGCTTTATTGCTGGAAATATCCCAGATGCCTGGTTCGGTCAGTATGGCTTTGATGCAGTAGACTGGGATGACTTAATGTATAATGCGCCCTATTATTTAATGGTAGTAGCTGCAGGGAATGACGGAGATGATAATACATCAAACGGAAATCCATTGGCAGGAAATTCAGCATATGATAAACTTAGTGGCCATGGAACTGCAAAAAACAACTTGGTAGTTGCCAATGCCCAAGACGCCATCATTAATCCAGATGGTAGCCTAAACTCTGTGGTAATTAACTCTGGAAGTAGTGAAGGTCCTACAGATGATTACAGAATTAAACCAGATATTACTGGGAACGGTACATTGCTAGCCTCTAGCGGTGAAGATGCAGATGATTCTTATATAGGTTTAACAGGAACCTCTATGGCATCACCCAATGTTGCAGGAACATTACTATTACTACAGGAACACTACGAAAACATTCATAACATTCCAATGCGGGCCTCTACACTAAAAGGCCTGGCACTGCATACAGCAGACGACCCTAACGCAAACGGTCCGGATGTTGTGTATGGCTGGGGCTTGTTAAATGCCAAGAAAGCAGCCGAAACTATTACTACCGCAGCTGCAGACGGTTTTGCTGAAGTAGAAGAATTAACGCTAAATCAAGGAGAAGTATATACAGTAAATGTACAGGCAAACGGTAGTGAACCTCTGCTGGCTTCTATTTCATGGACAGATCCTGCTGGGGCACAGAACAATGGTACCAACAGTACGACACCTGCCTTGGTAAACGATTTGGATCTTAATTTAGACAACGGTGCTGTGTTTTATCCCTGGAGATTAACGGGAGTTGACACAAACAGCCAGAATAATGGAAATAACGTAGATCCTTTTGAGAGGGTCGATGTTACTGGAGCTTCAGGACTGTACACACTTACTATTACTCATGACGGTACGCTTTCAAGTGGAAGTCAGGATTTTGCTTTAGTAATTACAGGAGGTCAAATTGTCGCAGGCGCTCCGCAAATTGCTTTTGCTTCAACTTCTGGAAATACCACTGAAAATTCTGAATGTGGATTCACAGATATTTCAGTGCCTGTTACCATAAGCGCAGGAGCTTCGGCAAATGCAGATGTTAATTTTACAGTGAATGGAAGTAGTACAGCTACAACGGGATCAGACTTCGACTTACAAACGTCCAGTGTAACATTTCTGGCAGGAAATACGACTACACAAAATATGATAGTACGTGTATACGAAGATGGATTTGTTGAAGGCAATGAAACTGTGGTAGTAGATTTTACAGTAAACCCAAATGGAGGTGATGCCGTTGCGAATACCTCTTTAGATACTTTTACTTTAACAATCACCAATGATGATACAGCAATAACTCCAACGGTAAGCAATGTACTTTTTTCAGAAAACTTTGATGGAGGTGGACCTTATAATGTGACTACAAACCAGAGCGATTTAGGGGGAACTCCAGTAGATGCCTGGGGCGTAGCAAATACCGCAGGTGCTAGCAGTGGATTTTGGGATACTTCAGGGAATGCTACAAACTTTGCATTTACAAACGATGATGCTTGTAATTGTGACAAAAGCAACGATCTATTAACTACAACTGTAATCGATTTATCTGGAACTTATGTTTCTGCAGCACTAACGTTCGATCACGCTTTTGCAGCTATTGATCCGGAAGTTGGAGACGTTTTAATAAGTATAAACAACGGAGCCACATTTACTTCGGTGTTAAACTTAACCAATACATCGGTAAACAATGGTGGGGGTAGTTATACAACACCGTGGATGCAAGGCGTAACGGTAGATATGACACCTTACATAGGAAACTCTCAGGTTATGGTTCAATTTCGCTATAACGATGGTGGTGGCTGGTTGTACGGTATGGCTGTGGATGATATTGAAGTAGTTGCAATGAGTGAGGTTGCTGTACAAACTGCTGTGAATACAGGAACTGCAGACCAATTAAATATAAATGATGCCGGAACTGCCTACAGTGCCGATACCACAACTGGAGATGTCATGGCAGTTATTGTAAACAATCAAACCGATGATTATGGTTGTACTTCTGTAGCAGTTTCAAGAGCAGGAACAGGAGCACAAGGATACAGCGGTAGTACAGGTTTAAATCAGGTATTGGATAAACGTTTCAGTCTAACACCTTCGAACAGTATAGGTAGTGGCGATATCGATATTACTTTTTATATTGATGCTGCTGAACTTGGAGGTTGGGAAGTGGCTTCAGGAAATAACCCTGGTACCTATTCAATGTATATTGGCCGTGAATCTGGGGGAGTCTTAGAAGATGTTGTAGTCGCTACAGTTGATGCTTTTGGGACTCATACAGCATTAACAGGTAATTTTACAGGGACAGATGGAGATTTCTATTTTGGACGTCAGCATGCATTTATCAGTTGTCCTGGGATTACTAAAACCTGGAACGGAACCAGCTGGAGTCCATCTGCACCTACAAATATTGATGCGGCTGTGATAAATGGAACATACGATACAGTTGATGACGGAGATATTGAAGCTTGCGAACTTATTATTAGCGACAACCAGATACTTACCGTAGATGCTGGGCATTACATTCGTATACAAAATGATATTAATGTAGACGGGACACTTATCGTAGCGCACACGGCAAATGTAGTGCAAGTAAATCCTAATGCAGTGGTAAACAAAAATACTGGGACAGGAGCAGTCATAAATGTGCATGTAACAACGCCAGTGCTCCAGCAACGTGCTTTTATGGTGATGGGAAGTCCCATGGATTTAGAGACACGTAACGGAGTGTTTACAGATGCCTTTTTAGTGTTGGATCACGCTCCTAATAGCTTTAACCCTAATACACACCCAAACATTCCTCAGGGTGCAACCAATTTTAGTGATTTGGAAGGAGATTTCTGGACAACATATACAGGTACCATTAATCCGGGTGAAGGATATATAGTGCGTCCTCAAACAGGGTATGGTGACCCGGCTGGTATTTCATACGATATGACGTATAGTGAAGGAACCCTCAATAATGGTACGGTAAGTCGTACAAAAATATACAATAACGTCAATAGCCCTGCAGGAACTCCTAATGCTTATGCGAACCCCTATGCAAGTGCGATAGATGGAGACCAGTTTATACAGGACAACGGATTAAACGAGTTGTTCTTTTGGGAGCACCTTACTCCACCAAGTGTCATTATTCCAGGAGAAGGCCTGAAGTTTGATATGGACGATGTTTCCATTCGTAATTTTGGTGGCGGTATTGCTGCAAATAATGACGACCCCTTAAACATTCCAAGTAATGTAATCTCAACAGGTCAAGGGTTTGCTGTAAAGGCAGTTGCGAATGGGATGGTAGATTTCACGAACAATATGAGACTCACTACCGGCAACACAACGCTACGAACATATGAAGAAGAAGTAGATCGTCTCTGGCTGCGCATTGAAAGTGATACATATCAATTAGCAAATAACTTAATGATAGGATTTAATCCCCTTGCCACTTCGGGAATTGATAACGGATACGACACAGATCGCCTGGCGTGTAGTGTGTCTATTTATTCCCAATTGGAGACAGGAGACAAACGCCTGTCCATCCAGACAAGAGAAGCGTTTAGAGACCATATAAAAATACCCGTAGGATTTTCAACACTACTGGAAGAAGAGACGAGCTATACGATAAGCTTGTCTAATTTTGAAGGTGCTAATCTAGAGAACAGAGCAATTTACCTGTATGATACTGAACTGAATATCCTTACAGACCTTACACAGGAGGAGTACAGTTTTAGAAGCGGAATTGCTGCGCAGGATCGAAGATTTACAGTAGTATTTGAACATGATGAAGAGGTATTGGGTACCAGCCAGGCATCTATGGAAGGCATTGCTGTATACCCTAACCCAACAAGCAGTATGTTAAATATTGTGAGTGCAGGTAGCCAATTAGAAGCAGTAAAAGTATACGATGTGTTGGGTAGACAGATTGCCAACAAGAAGTTGAACGGTGTTCAGACGTACCAATTAGATATGTCCGCACTACATACAGCGGTATACTTTGTCGAGATCACCACGCCACAAGGGAGTGCGGTAAAACGTATCGTGAAAAAATAAAAGGTACAATTTTCTAATAAAAAAAGGTCCTTATTAATTTTAATAAGGACCTTTTTATTGTTGGAAACCCGAGGGGTGTCTAGTTATTAAAAGCTGATTTTATTTTATCAACATAGTCTAATTTTTCCCACGTAAATAATTCTACCTCTAATGTTTTGCTTTCGGCATTAGGGATGTCAAAGGTTTTCGTTACTACCTCATTTTGTCTTCCCATATGGCCATACGCAGCAGTTTCAGAATACATAGGTTGACGCAACTTTAAACGTTCTTCAATAGCTGCGGGTCGCATATCAAAAATTTGTGCTATTTTTTTAGCAATTTCGCCGTCCGACATAGCCACTTTGCTGGTACCGTACGTATCTACAAAAATTGCCATAGGTTCAACAACGCCAATTGCGTAGCTTACTTGAACCAGGATTTCATTTGCAATACCCGCTGCTACCATGTTTTTGGCAATATGTCTGGTTGCATAGGCAGCAGAACGATCTACCTTACTTGGGTCTTTTCCGCTAAAAGCACCACCACCGTGTGCTCCTTTTCCACCATACGTATCTACAATAATTTTGCGACCCGTAAGCCCTGTGTCCCCGTGTGGTCCGCCAATTACAAACTTTCCGGTAGGATTAATGTGGTATTTAATATGATCTGTAAACAAAGCTGCAATTTCTGGATGAAGTTGAGCTTTTACGCGTGGAATTAAAACTTCAACAATATCTTTTTTAATTTTTGTCAGCATCGCATCGTCATCACTGTCAAACTCGTCGTGTTGGGTAGAAACTACAATGGAATCAATACGTACGGGGGTATTGTCATCATTGTATTCAATAGTTACCTGGCTTTTTGAGTCCGGGCGTAAATACTTAATTTCGTTTTCTTCGCGACGAAGCGCTGCCAATTCCTTCAAGATTCTATGGGAAAGATCCAATGCCAATGGCATATAGTTTTCGGTCTCTTTGGTTGCATAACCAAACATCATTCCCTGGTCTCCGGCTCCCTGCTCCTCTTTGCTGGCACGGTCTACTCCTCGGTTAATATCGTCACTCTGTTCGTGAATGGCCGAAAGAACACCGCAAGAATTTCCATCAAACTGATATTCTCCTTTGGTGTATCCAATGTTGTTTATAACGTCACGAGCAATTTTCTGGACATCTAAGTAGACATTGCTCTTAACTTCTCCCGCCAATACTACTTGCCCTGTAGTTACAAGTGTTTCACACGCCACTTTACTTTGTGGGTCAAACGCTAAAAAATTGTCTATAAGCGCATCACTAATTTGATCTGCTACTTTGTCTGGATGTCCTTCAGAAACACTTTCTGAAGTAAATAAATACGCCATTGCTTATTGTTTAAATTTTAAAAATGTGGTCGAGGGAGATTTGACGAAAACGTCGAAGGTAGTTTGCACTGCCTTTAGCATTTTTTATTCTGAAATTTTAAACTTCCAGAAGAGGTTGCAATCAGTCAAATCTTTCCTCTTAATCGGTGCAAAGGTACAATAAGAATTACAATTAGAAAAGATTCTATTGTTTTTGTAATACAGCTCTTTGAACTGTTGTAATTGGGTGTGAAATCACTTCAATTTTCTCTTCATTTTCAGTGTAAGTTGTTGTTTGTTTGGAGGTTGGTGAAAAAATAATTTCAAAATCCAAATAGCCGGATTCAAAAGTTATAAAGGTTGTAAGCAGGTTTCCTTGTACCTCAAAGAGGGTGTACATTTTGTTGTCAATCACCTTGGTGTCCATCAATATTCCATTGTTTTCATCCACTACATACGTTCCTTTTTCTTTGCTTTTTTCAATTAATGTATACCTGCAAACTTGCTTTGTTTCCCCTTCGCCATAGACTAATGTATAGGCATATGTTCCAACCGAATCTGTTGCCAATAAATGAAATTCCATCGGGATGTTTTGATTTCCTTTTTCAGAAGAAATATGAAGATTTCCTTTATAAATTCCGAAGAAGTCATCTGGAAAGTCTATTGATTTATCTTGTGAAATTGCTGAAGCAGAAAAAAATAGACAAAAAATAATGCTAAATAAAAACTTCATAGTCAGTTGATTAAGTTTGTTAAAAAAGAATAATGGCTGAAAAATACCAACTTTAATTTGGAATTCTCCATTCTCTTTCGCAATATTTGTGCTCACAAAGTTCAAATCTTTATTGAATTGTTATCAAGAAAGGTGGAGGGATTAGACCCTTTGAAGCCTTAGCAACCTGCCTACTATTGGAAAGGTGCTACATTCTACACCAGCGTAACTGGAGATAGATAACGACAAACTATAGCTTCTTCCTGAAACTATAGGGACTCACTTCTTACTAACAATTTTTCTAAAAGAGTACGCCATAAGGCGCATTTGGCTTTTGTTTTAATCTTTTATTAACTCAAAAAACTAGAAAAATGAGTGCAACAAAAATTATTCATTCCATTCCAAGCGACCCGTTAACGGGCGCAATTTCGGTACCTGTGTACCAAACATCAACTTTTATCCAGGAAGCGCCAGGCGTTAACAAAGGGTATGATTATGCAAGAAGTAACAATCCAACCCGCAAAGTTTTAGAAGACGTGGTCGCCCAACTTGAAGGAGGGGATAACGCGTTTGCATTTGCAACAGGCTTAGCGGCTATAGATAGTGTGCTAAAATTACTTTCTGCAGGTGATGAGATTGTCGCTGTGGACGATATCTACGGTGGTGCCTACCGTCTATTTACGCATGTCTATGAAAAATTGGGTATTGAAATTAAGTATGTGGATACTACCAATGTGGAAAACGTAGCCAATGCAGTAAGTACTAAAACAAAGTGTATCTGGATAGAATCTCCCACCAACCCTACGTTAAAAGTTTCAGATATTAGAGCTATTTCAAAAATTGCTAAGAGTGTACATGCGTTTTTGGTTGTAGATAACACATTCGCAAGTCCTATTGCTCAACAGCCATTAAATTTGGGGGCAGATATTGTAATTCATAGCGGTACTAAATACATTGGGGGGCATAGCGATCTCGTAGCAGGATTGGTAGTAACAAAAGACAAAGTGTTTTCAGAAAAGATAAAATTTGTGCAGAATGCTTCCGGCGGAATTTTAGGACCCTGGGACTGTTTCTTGACCATTCGGGGAATTGAAACAATAGATATCCGGTATAGAAAGCAATGTGAAAATGCTCAAAAAGTAGCTGAGTTTTTAGTGCAAAACGATGCGGTTTCTGAGGTCTATTTCCCTGGATTACCAACGCATAAAAACCATAAAATTGCCAAACAACAACAAAACGGTCTTTTTGGAGGCATAGTATCCTTCAGTTTAAAAAACGATACGGTAGATGCTGCAAATGCCTTTGTAACCGCAACCAACTATTTTAAACTAGCTGAAAGTTTAGGAGGTGTAAAGAGCCTGCTTTGTCATCCGCCACAAATGACCCACGCCAGTGTGCCCAGAGAAAAAAGAATACAGGCTGGTATTAAGGATTCGCTCATTCGTCTTTCTTGTGGTATTGAAAATGCAGACGATTTAGTACAGGATCTTGCACAGGCTTTCAAAATAACTGAAGTTTCACCTGCACCATTTGCATCATAACTTATTAAAAATGAGTACAACAATTTTAGAAATTTCAGAGGAAAACAAAATAGACATAGCTGCACTTCAAACACGGCGTATTCACCTGGCTATTTTTGGTCATGGCACGGTAGGGAAAGCATTTTTAGATCAATTGTTTAAACGACAAGCACAGCTTTTAAAAAATAAAAACATAGAGCTGGTAGTTTTTGTGGTGGCCAATTCAACCAGGGCGTTGTTCCAGAAAAATGGAATCGACACCCATTGGGAGCAAGATAAAAGGAGCAAGGGTAGTTCCTATTCGGTAGGAGATGTTATTTCCTTCGCTCATCACAACAAGCTGGAAAATTTAATCGCAATAGACAATACTGCAGATGCTGCCTTTACCAAAAACTATGAACTGTTAGTGAAAAATGGGTTCCACTTGGTATCTTCAAATAAGCATAAGAATACAAACAGCTGGGAAGAGTATCGCGGGTTGAGGGGGGTGTTAAAGGATTATAACAAAAGTTATTTGTACGAAACCAACGTTGGTGCTGGCTTGCCTTTAATAGATACCATTGGACTTCTGCATCAGTCTGGTGAAAATATTACCCGGATAAAGGGGGTGTTTTCGGGTTCACTAAGCTATATTTTTAATGAGTTTTCAAAAAAAAGTAGTTCCTTTAGTGAGGTACTTGCAAAGGCAATCGCAAAGGGATTTACGGAGCCAGACCCACGGGAAGATCTTTGCGGGATGGATGTAGCTCGTAAATTACTCATCCTGGCGCGAGAATTAGAACTAAGCGTGGAGCTGGAGGATGTTTCAGTACAAAACCTTATCCCGAAAGCGTTAAGAAATGTAGACAAAGAAACATTTTTTAAAGAACTGAATCAGTTAGATCACCCTTATTTAATTAAAAAGAAGAACCTTAAAAAAGACACAGTACTCCGGTATGTGGGAGATCTTCATGGCGATTTGTCCAAAGAAGATGGGGGTATTTTAAAAGTAGGTTTGCAGGAAACGCCTAAAAACAGTATGTTAGGGCAGTTAAAAGGAAATGACTCACTTTTTGAAATTTACACAGAGAGCTACGGAGTAAACCCCATTGTAATTCAGGGAGCCGGAGCTGGTGCTAACGTCACAGCCCGTGGTGTATTTGGAGATGTATTACGAATATGTACTAAACTAACTTAAGGATGAAGGTAACCCTAGAAAGAAAAAATAATGCCTATTGGTTCCAGGGAACAGGAAAACATCCTGTTCCCATACCTATAGACAATGGAGAAAATGGAGCCAGTCCCATGGAGCTACTCTTAATGGGCGTGGGTGGTTGTAGCGCAGTAGACATCGTTTCCATTCTTACCAAGCAAAAACAAGAGATTTCCAGTTACAGGATGGAGGTAACTGGTGAGCGTAAGGAAGTTGCACAGGCAAAACCTTTTGCGTCCATGCACGTAGCCATTTTTTTAGAAGGAAAGATAACCCCGTTAAAAGCAAAAAAAGCGGCAGACCTTAGTTTCGAAAAATATTGTTCAGTATCTTTAACATTAGAGCCACAAGTGCCTATTACGTATGATGTGTATGTAAACGGCGAAAAAATTAAATAACCAATGCTATCCAGAAAAACCAAATACGGACTAAAAGCACTCTCGTATCTTGCCAGAGAAAATAGCGAAGACCCGGTACAGATTGTTGTAATTTCTGAATCTGAAAACATCTCTCAAAAGTTTTTGGAAAGCATTTTACTTATTTTAAAGAAAGCCGGTATTTTACAATCCAAAAAAGGAAAAGGAGGAGGCTACTTTCTGGCAAAACCTGCAGAGGAAATTACAATTGCAAGTGTCTTACGGGTACTCGAAGGCCCTATTGCCTTAGTGCCCTGTGTAAGCCTTAACTTTTACGAAAAATGTGATGACTGCCCAAGTGAAGAAGCTTGTAGTGTTCACAGCCTTATGGTAAAAGTGCGGGATACCAATTTAAGTATTTTCGAAAATACAACCCTGGCAGACCTTGTTGCAGGAAAAACAAAAGATTAATGTGCAAACCATTGGCATTTTAAAATTTATGCCTTTACTTTGTGCCAGTTCATTACGTACTGAGAGTTATCAAGAAAGGCGGAGGGATTAGACCCTGTGAAGCCTTAGCAACCCTTAAAAATCTGTTTATCTTAGAACAGTAGTTTGAGAAGGTGCTACATTCTATTCTGGTTGTATCCAGAAATAGATAACAAAAAAACAGGTCAACACCTTTCCAAACTTCTTGATAGATTTTTAGTACCAGTTACCTCATTTTTTGAGTTGAATGGATTGTACTAGGGCGAGCCCCTTTATAAATGCTTTTAGGCATTTACAAAGCGTCGGGCTATACGCTGTATCTCCCACTTGCCTTATGCGGCAAGTGGGAGGATGCCGCTGCTATCCCTGCCCGAACAGCAGAGCGGGCCTCTCGCAAACAAAAAAATGAAGAGCCACAACAAAACCGTACTCCGAGCGAAGCCGAGAGGGAATTATTATGAATAACAACATACAAAAAGCACTACAAAAACGAATCTTAATCCTAGACGGAGCTATGGGAACCATGCTACAACGCTATGATTTTTCCGAAGAGGACTTTCGTGGAGAACGCTTTAAAGACTATTCTACATCAGTAAAAGGGAATAACGATCTGCTGTCGCTCACCCAACCCAAAGCTATTGCCGAAGTACACGCCAAATATTTTGAAGCAGGAGCAGACATCGTAGAAACAAATACTTTTTCAAGTACTACTATCGCCATGGCAGATTATGGGATGGAGGACCTGGTCTACGAATTAAATTTTGAAAGTGCAAAAATTGCTAAGAAAGTAGCGCAGGAGTTTACAGCTAAAGAACCCCACAAACCAAGATTTGTAGCTGGTGCCATGGGACCCACTAATAAAACCGCCAGTATGTCCCCAGATGTAAACGATCCCGGGTTCAGAGCCATTTCTTTTGAGCAACTACGCACGGCCTATAAACAACAAGCTGAAGCTCTTCTGGATGGTGGCGCAGACCTGCTATTAGTAGAAACAATTTTTGATACGTTAAACGCAAAAGCTGCGCTTTTCGCCATTGAAGAAGTGAAAGCCGAACGGGAGATACAAGTTCCCATCATGGTAAGCGGTACTATTACCGATGCTTCAGGGAGAACACTCTCAGGGCAAACAGCCGAAGCCTTTTTAATCTCTATTTCGCACATTCCGTTATTGAGTGTTGGGTTTAATTGTGCTTTAGGAGCTAAACAGCTTACCCCACATTTAGAGATTATTGCAAACAGAACCAATATAGCTGTTTCAGCCTATCCTAATGCAGGGTTACCTAATGCTTTTGGTGAATACGATGAAACTCCATCGCAAATGGCATCGCAAATCACCGAGTATTTAGACAAACAACTGGTAAATATTATTGGCGGATGTTGCGGCACCACACCGGAACATATTGAAGCTATTTCAAAAATCGCTGAAAAATACCAACCAAGACCTTTGATGTTAGAACCAAAAACTATTGTATGATACCTTCCAAGAACCATATAGACAGATCAATTAAAACCGTTTCGGGTTTAGTCCACAAAACACCAGTCTTAACCTGTTCAGCATTAAATGCAATGACGGGAGCGCAGCTGTATTTTAAGTGTGAAAATTTTCAGAAAATGGGGGCTTTTAAAATGCGGGGAGCAATACATGCCATTCAAAATTTATCTGAACAACAAAAAGCATCAGGTGTAGTAACACACTCTTCAGGAAATTTTGGACAAGCTGTTGCCCTGGCGGCAAAAAATCTGGGAGTTACTGCCTATGTAGTAATGCCGGAAAATGCTCCTTCAGTTAAAAAAGAAGCGGTAAAGGGGTATGGAGCGATAGTTACCGAATGTGAAAGTACCTTGGAGGCACGGGAGAAAACTTCAGAAAAAATTCAGCAGGAAACAGGTGCATCATTTCTTCATCCCTCCAACAATTTAGATGTGATCCTGGGAAATGCCACAGCAGGGGTAGAACTTTTAGAAAAACACCCTGATCTGGACTATTTACTTGTACCCGTTGGCGGTGGAGGTTTAATAGCCGGAACTGTTCTGGCAGCTAAATATTTTGGACACAATTGCAAGGTAATAGGTGGGGAGCCTTTTGCAGTAGACGATGCGTATAGAGCATTGCAATCTGGAAAAATTGAGTTAAATGAATCCACCAATACTGTGGCAGACGGACTACGAACCCATTTAGGCGATAAAAACTTTCCTATTATTCAGGAACTGGTTTCAGAAATTATTCGGGTGGAAGAGGAGGAAATTGTAGCAGCGATGAAGCATATCTGGCAACGGATGAAAATAATTATCGAACCTAGCAGTGCTGTTCCGTTTGCAGCTGTTTTAAGAGAGAAAGAAAAATTTAGGGATAAAAAAGTAGGCATTATTCTCTCTGGAGGAAATGTGGATGTAACCAAATTACCATTTTAATTACAATGTCTGGTCGAGCGCAGTCGAGACCTTAATTAACCTCTCAACTTCGAACGAAGAAACCGTTTAAGTTTTATGAAACAAAATAGATATCTAAAACTCTCAGGTCTGGAACCTCTCATCATCACCCCGGAAAGTAATTTTATAAATGTAGGGGAACGGACCAATGTGGCAGGTTCTCGCAGGTTCTTACGCTTGATAAATGAAGGTAATTTTGAAGAGGCTCTTAGCATTGCGCGTGACCAAGTAGAAGGTGGCGCTCAGATTTTAGATGTTAATATGGACGATGGTTTGCTGGATGGTAAAGCTGCCATGGTGAAATTTTTAAATTTGATTATGGCCGAGCCAGACATCGCTCGTGTTCCTATTATGATAGATAGCTCTAAATGGGAGATTATTGAAGCTGGATTACAAGTGGTGCAGGGAAAATGTGTCGTAAACTCTATTAGTTTAAAAGAAGGCGAAGCAGCGTTTGTACAGCATGCATCTCTTGTAAAACGCTATGGTGCGGCCGTTATCGTGATGGCTTTTGATGAGACCGGCCAGGCAGATACCTACGAACGCAGGGTTGAAATAGCAAAACGATCTTATGACATTTTGGTAGGTCAAGTAGGATTTCCACCCGAGGATATTATCTTCGATTTAAACATTTTTCCTGTAGCAACAGGTATGGACGAGCACCGAAAAAATGCCATCGATTTTATTGAAGGTACAAGATGGGTACGAGAAAATCTGCCATATTGTAGCGTGAGTGGAGGGGTGAGTAATGTGTCTTTTAGTTTCAGAGGTAATACTATCGTGCGGGAAGCCATGCATTCGGTTTTTTTATACCACGCCATACAAGCGGGAATGAATATGGGGATTGTAAATCCTACGATGCTGGAAGTGTATGATGCGATTCCGAAGGATTTATTGGAACATGTAGAAGACGTGATGTTTGATAAAAGGGACGATGCTACTGAACGTTTGCTGAATTTTGCTGAAACAGTAAAAGGAACCGCAAAAGAAAAAACTATAGATCTTTCCTGGCGATCAGAACCGTTGCAGGATAGAATTACACGAGCACTCGTAAAAGGAATAGACCAGTACATTATTGAGGATATTGAAGAAGCCCGCCAAAGTGTTGCAAAGCCTATTGAAGTAATTGAAGGCCATTTAATGATAGGGATGAATATAGTGGGTGACCTTTTTGGGAGCGGAAAAATGTTCTTGCCTCAAGTGGTGAAAAGTGCACGTGTAATGAAAAAAGCCGTGGCATATCTTCTACCATTTATAGAAGAAGACAAGGATGCAGTAGCTAAAAAGAATGGTATTGTGTTGATGGCAACTGTTAAGGGTGATGTACACGATATTGGCAAAAACATTGTTTCGGTAGTACTGGCGTGTAACAATTACGAAATAATAGACCTAGGTGTTATGGTAGCTCCCGAAAAGATCATAGCCGAAGCAAAAGCACATAATGTTGATATTATTGGATTAAGCGGCTTGATAACTCCATCTTTAGATGAAATGGTTTTTCTGGCCAAAGAAATGCAAAGACAGCAGTTTGAAGTCCCGTTGCTAATTGGGGGTGCTACTACAAGTAAAGCACATACAGCCGTAAAGATAGATCCGCACTATAAAAGTGCTGTTGTGCATGTAAATGATGCTTCACGTGCGGTAACTGTAGTGGGAGATTTACTTCAAAAGGATAGAAAGGTAGCTTATATAAAAAATATAAAAGACGACTATAATAAGTTTCGTAAAGGCTTTCTAAACCGTCAGGAAACCAAGACATATATTTCAATTGAAGAAGCGCGCAACAACAAATTTGAAATTGATTGGAGTACTACTGAAATTGTAACACCAGAACAATTAGGAATTCATGTGTTAGAGGATTTCGACCTGTCAAAACTGAAAGATTTTATAGACTGGACCCCCTTTTTTAGAAGTTGGGATCTCCACGGCAGATATCCCAATATTTTAACCGATAAAACTGTAGGCACGCAAGCCACCGAACTTTTTGAAGATGCTCAAAGAATGCTTGAAAAAATCATCTCAGAAAAACTGCTGAAGGCAAAAGCCATTTTTGGTTTGTTTGAAGCCAATACTGTAAATGATGACGATGTCAGGTTGAGTGCTGTCGACGCCTCAAAAAGCAACGTGTTTTTCCGTACCCTTCGCCAACAAGCTAAAAAAGCAACAGGACGACCCAACATCGCGTTAGCCGACTTTATAGCACCATTAGAGACAGGAATCCAGGATTATATAGGTTGTTTTTGTGTCACCACAGGATTTGGAACGGCTGAACTAGCCAAAAAATACGAAGCTGCACATGACGACTATACTAGTATAATGGTAAAAGCATTAGCAGACAGACTTGCTGAAGCGTTTGCAGAATACCTGCACAAAGAGGTGCGAACAAAATACTGGGGATACACAAAAAATGAAACGCTGAGTAATGAAGAGCTAATCAAAGAAAGCTATAAAGGCATCCGTCCCGCACCAGGGTATCCTGCCTGTCCGGATCATTTAGAAAAGGAGACTATATGGGAAATACTACAAGTGGAAGAAAAAATAGGCGTAACCCTTACCGATAGTTTGGCAATGTGGCCGGCAGCTTCGGTTTCTGGGTACTATTTTGGAAATGAGCAGGCACGGTATTTTGGGTTGGGGAAAATAAAGGAAGACCAGGTGGCAGATTTTGCCAAAAGGAAGAATATTTCAATAGAAAAAGCAACAAAATGGTTGCAACCAAATATCGCAGAGTAAGATGAAAGTAACAGAACACATAGCCAATGCCAACGGAAAAACAATGTTTTCATTTGAGATTTTACCTCCTCTAAAAGGGCAAAACATCAATTCAATTTTTGAGAATATAGACCCGTTAATGGAGTTTAAGCCGCCTTTTATTGACGTCACATACCATCGTGAAGAATATATCTACAAAGAATTAAAGAACGGCTTGCTTCAGAAAAAAGTGGTGCGTAAACGTCCAGGAACGGTTGGTATTTGTGCAGCCATCCAGAATAAGTATAATGTAGATGCCATTCCACATATTTTGTGTGGGGGTTTCAGCAAAGAAGACACCGAGAACTTCCTGATAGATTTAGGGTTTTTAGGAATTGACAACGTGATGGCACTTAGAGGAGATGCAGTAAAAAGTGAAACCTATTTTACACCTGAAAAAGATGGTCATGTGTATGCCAGTAAATTGGTGGAGCAAATTTCAGCATTAAATAAAGGAGTTTATCTGGACGAAGAGCTTCTGAATAAAACCCCAACAAATTTTTGCATTGGGGTTGCAGGCTATCCTGAAAAACATATGGAAGCGCCAAGTCTCGATAGCGATATTCATTTTGTAAAAAAGAAAATAGAAAAAGGGGCAACATATATAGTAACCCAAATGTTTTTTGACAATTCAAAATATTTCAAATTTGTAGACAAATGCCGTGCAGCTGGCATTACTGTGCCCATTATTCCCGGGTTAAAGCCTATGGCGACAAAAAAACAATTGAATTTAATTCCGCATCGCTTTAGTCTGGAACTTCCGGACACACTTATAAAGGCTGTTGTAAAGTGTAAGGATAATAAGCAGGTAAGACAGGTAGGAATTGACTGGTGCATTGAGCAAAGTAAAGAGTTAGTGGCTGCTGGTGTCCCTTTTGTACATTATTATTCTATGGGAAAAAGTGATAATATTAAGGCCATTGCGTCTCAAATATTTTAATTGTTTACATTTGCCGCCGTGGCAAAATTATTTCTCATCACATTGTTATGCGCATTTCCAGTTTTTGCGCAAACCGAAGCTAATTCGCACTACTTTGTAGATGCAAATTATTACTACGGCTCACTGTTGGTGCAAAATAAAAATGTAGCACAACTTAATCGGAATCAACCAGAAGGGATAATTTTAGGCTTCAATAAAAAAACATTTGGTGAAAAATACTGGCAGCAGGAATACAACTACCCGGATTGGGGAATTTCGTTAGGGTATCAAAACTTTAACAGCCAGGTGCTCGGAGAGAACATTTCGGCCTATGGCCATTTCAATTTTTATTTTTTCAGTAGAAAGCTTCAGCTCAGAATTGCACAAGGTATTGGTGTGAATACAAATCCGTTTGATTTAGAAACCAACTTTAAAAACAATGCTTACGGAAGTAGCGTTTTAGCATCATCGTATTTTCTACTCAATTACCAGCAAAAAAATATTTACAAAGGTCTCGGTTTGCAGGCGGGTCTTTCTTTTATTCATCATTCCAACGGGAGTTTTAGAGCCCCTAACTCTGGAACAAATGTTTTTGCTGTCAATGTAGGGCTTCGGTATGATTTTGATGAAAAGGAGACTGCTTATATTCCATTAGAAGAAAAGCAGGACTTTAACGAACCGCTGCATTACAATCTTTTTTTACGTGGAGGTGCAAACGAAGGTGATATTGTTGGTTTGGGGAGACATCCGTTTCTAGTAGTTGGAGCATTTGTGGATAAGCGTATTAGTTATAAAAGTACATTTCAGCTTGGAGCTGAAGTGTTTTTTTCAAAATTTCTTGAAAAAGAAATAGAGTACCGTTCCGTTGCATTTTTTGATGAAGATTTTGCAGATACAGATTACAAACGCGTTGCTGTTTTTGGTGGATATGAGTTACGAATCTCAAGATTTGCAATTCCAATGCAACTTGGTTATTATGTATACTGGCCATCAAAATATGAATCGCCCATATACGAAAGAATTGGTGCTAAGTACTACTTTTTAGAAAATTTATACGGCTTATTTACTGTAAAAGCCCACGGAGCAAATGCCGAAGCCATTGAGTTTGGTGTTGGAATACGACTATGATATGAAATATATTTATTGCTACATATTAATTTTATGCTTTTTTGCTTGCGACAGTGAAAACGCTCCGGATTGTTTTCAGTTGGCAGGAGATACCATACAAGTCCCTTATGAACTTCCTGATTTTACTAAAATTAGAATGGAGCATAACGTTTCATTGGTAATTAAGCAAGGCGAAACACAGGAAGTTATTTTGGAAACTGGGGAAAATCTTTTGCCAGAAGTACTGGTCTACGTGGAAGATGGAGTTTTGGTGCTGCGTGATAACAATAATTGTAATTATGTCCGTGATTTTGGGATTACCAGAGCAATTGTAACGACACCAATTCTCACGGAGATTCGCAATGGAAGTTCCTATGATGTAGTTGGAGAAGGTACTCTCAATTTTCCAAGTTTACATCTTATAAGTAATACCACCGGCGGGTTTGAAAACATAAGAAAAAGTGGTGATTTTACGATGACCGTCAATACAACAACCCTAACTATTGAAGCCAATGGTTTAAGTGGGTTTTATATAGATGGGAACGCTGAAAATGCGACCATATCTTTTGAAGATCAAGTCCCAAGATTTGAAGGCGCACATCTGCTTGTTGATCATTTACGTATTTTTCATAGAAGTGCTAATGAAATGATTGTAAATCCGCAGTTGAGTATCCGCGGAAATATTGTAGGGGTAGGGAATGTGATTTCATTGAATCGCCCCAAAATAGTTGAGGTTGAAGAATTGTATTCTGGTCGCCTTTTATTTCAATAAACTTGTATATTTGGCGTTTGTTTTTCAGTATGAAATTGCTTAAAGCTTTTGTTTTCCTATGCGTTTGTTGCCAAAGTATTCTGGCGCAGCAAAATGAACTTAAATTTCATGAAGTAAAAGCAGAGTATTTTTTTGGAACTATCATTGAGCACAACCCGGATATCTCTCACCTAATAACGGGACATCCCTCTGGAGTCATACTAAGTTATAACCGTAAGCCCTATGGCTATAACGAATGGGAAGGTCGCTACAACTACCCAGATTGGGGGTTTACGTATATCTATCAGGACTTAGACAATCAGTTCCTTGGGCAGAATCACTCCTTGTACGGGCATTTTAACTTCTATTTCTGGAAAAGGAGGCTATCTATTGGAGTAGGACAAGGAATTGCTTATGCCACGAACCCTTACGACCCAGAAACAAATTTTGAAAATAATGCCTACGGAAGTAATTTTTTAAGTTCTACGTTGCTGAAGTTTAACTATGTACAAGAAAATATTATAGATGGGCTGGGTGTAAATCTGGGTATGGGCGTGATTCACTACTCTAACGCAAACTTTAAGGCGCCTAATAACAGCACCAATACATTTTATTTGAGCGCTGGAGTTAGCTATCTGTTTAATTCCATTAACTATCCGGAAGCACTTGTACCTGTGGCCTGGGGGAGTAAATTTTATGCAGAGCGATTCCATTATAATTTTGTTGTAAGGTCCGGGGTCAATGAAGCCGATGTAAATAGCTTAGGGCAATATCCGTTTATTACACTTTCTGCATTTGTCGATAAACGAATAAACTATAAAAGTACATTTCAGGTGGGCACAGACCTTTTTATCTCACGAATGATTGAAGAACTCATTAAGTTTAGGTCTGTAGCATTTACTTCCGACGGCCTTACTGGAGGGGAGGATGCAAGAAGGATTGGAGTTTTTGTGGGGCATGAGCTTCGTTTTAATAAAGTTGCTTTTGTATCGCAAGTAGGGTATTATGTATATTGGCCTTATGCTTTTGAAAATAGAGTTTATAATAGACTGGGTTTAAAGCGGTATATTACTGAAAATCTATTTGGTTCAGTAACGGTAAAAGCACATTATGCAAAAGCCGAAGCTGTGGAGTTTAGTCTTGGAATACGTCTGTAACATATGAAAAAGTTAGCTTTTATTGGTTTTTTAGTACTGCTCATTAGCTGCAGTACAGATAACCTGGGGGATTGTTTTCAAAATGACAATGGTGAAGTGGTACGCCAGGAGTTTGACCTGGACGTCTTTAAACGAATTATTGTTTTTGACAGAGTGAAACTCTATATTTCGCAAGGGCCCGTTCAAAAGGTGGTCGTTGAGTCTCCAGATAATCTTCTGGGAGAAGTTAAAGTAGTAGTAGAGGATAGTATTCTTAAACTAAAAGACAACAATAGCTGTAATTTATTGCGTGATTTTGAAACCACTAAAGTTTATGTAACTGCACCAGAAATTGACGTTATCAGAAATAGTTCCGGAAGCACTGTAGAAGATATTGGAACCATTGGTTTTGATAGACTGGAGTTGGTGTCTGAGGATAGATTGCTGGAGGACGAGTTCCATATAGATGGGGATTTCGATTTGGACGAATTGGATACCAACGGAATTATTATTAACGCCAATGGAATTTCAACATTCAGATTGAAAGGAAGAACCAGAGGTTTTCAAATTGGCCTTTTTGACGGGGATTCACGAGTAGAGGCAGGCGAGTTAATAGCTAAGAGTGTAAATATCTTTCATCGGAGTACAAATAAAATTATATGCTTTCCCACAGACAGCCTAAGAGGAACAATTTTAAGTGTAGGTGATGTGGTTTCAAAAAACAGACCTCCTTTTGTAGAAGTTGAAGAGCTTTTTAACGGTACGTTAATTTTCGAATAAATACTACTTATACATTAAACTGCCGTAAGTGGTGATCTAAGTGCTTGTATTGCATTTTCCCCCATTGCTCTTTTGTTAGTTCCCCAAAACTTGGATGAGCTTTCCAGTCTGTACGCTCTCGTTGTGTCTCAAACTCATCTAATAATTGCTGAAGTTTTTGCTTTTCAGTTGTAAGATCTCTTTCAGTTGTTTCCTTAAACTGCTTCATAGTTGGCAGATTCTTTTTCCAGAGCTTATCACTATACATAGCTTTTTTAAAGAATACTTTAGCAAACCAATTGGGTTTTAGGTTGTAATTTTCCTTTTCCAGCATGACGTTTAAAGGGAGTTGACAGTGATGTGCCATTTGCCCAGCCGTCATTTTCCCCCATTGTTTTTCTGAAGTTTCAGAAAGTGTATCTAAGCGGGTGCGTATTTCTTTTAATGTGTCATTTTCAAAAAGAGATTTCATAGTATAAGGTATTGAGTATCTAAATTTTGCTGAAGTTTAAAGATACATCATTATCTTTATTGAAATGAACTCTCTTTTGAAAAATACTTCTTCTTTTTCTATTAAAAACTGGAACCAGGATGACCGTCCGCGTGAAAAATTGTTGACCAAAGGGAAAACAGCGCTTTCAGATTCCGAACTTATTGCAATTTTAATAAGCAGTGGAAATCGAGAAGAAAGTGCCGTAGCCCTAAGCAAACGTATTTTAGCAGGAGCAGAAAACAACCTTAATAAACTTGGTAAAATGGGAGTGAAAGAGCTCATGGACTTTAAGGGAATTGGGGAAGCAAAAGCAGTAGCCATTGTTGCTGCGCTGGAACTAGGAAGGAGAAGAAGCGGAGAGGAGGGCTTAAGACAAAAGAAAATAACCTCCAGTAAATCTGTATTTGAACTGTTGCAACCCATCATTGGGGAATTACCGCACGAAGAATTCTGGATTATATATTTAAATAATTCTAATAAAGTATTACAAACCACACAACTTAGCAAAGGAGGAATTACCGGTACCTTGGTAGACGTAAGGTTGGTCTTTAAAAACGCCCTGCAACTGGGTGCTGTAGCTGTAATTCTGGGACATAACCATCCCAGCGGGACATTGAAGCCCAGTGCTTCAGACAAAACACTCACTCAAAAACTTAAAACAGCTGGAGAAAGTCTGGATATAAAAGTACTAGACCATGTTATTGTCACTGAAAACAGCTATTTTAGCTTTGCAGACGAAAATCTTTTATAGACGCATGCTTCTTGTTTATTCCCAGAAAATAACCACCAGACTTTCCTACTCCTTTAAGCATATTTTTTTAAGGATTTTAGGGGTAGATGTAAGTTTTACTACTGTTCTGGAGGAGTTTATCGCTCATGAAGGCCCAAAAATGTCATACGGAAAACAGCCGCTTGGTAACGAGTTCTTTATACAGGAACACGGGTTGTTGGCAGAAAATGGAATAGAGTCCATAGAAATTCAACTAAAAGAGTGGGGGAGTATCCCGGCCTTTTTTCCTACCATTGAAAAAAGTAGTATTCCTTTCGATATTTTTGCAGCTTCTTTTTATCTATTAAGCCGCTATGAAGAGTATTTACCGCACGTGAAGGATGCTAAGGGAAGGTATCCTGCTTCCGAAAGTCTGGCTTTTCAGAATAAGTTTCTGGAACTGCCTATTGTAGATATGTGGGCTTATAAGTTTAAAACTATATTGGTACAGTCTTTTCCAGAGATGAAGTTTCCCTCCAAGCACATGAGTCTTCATAATGTACTTACTGTACAACGTCCTTTTGCGTACAGTCAAAAAGGTTTTTTCAGATCTTTCCTGTGTTACTTTCAAGACCTGTTAAGAGGCAGGTTTAAGAATAATTTTTACCGTACACAAGTATTGCTGGGAATTAGAAAAGACCCTTACGACACCTTTACATGGATCGTTAATATTGCAAAAAGGAGTGCTTCGAAAATGACAACTTTTTTTTTGTTGGGCGAAAATGAAGAATATCAGGATAGTTTAAATACACATAGAAAATCGTATCAATTATTAGTAAAATACGTAGCAGATTATAAGGAAGTTGGTTTGCTGTATTCTGCATCTTCATTAACCAGATTTGAAGCATTACAGGAGGAAGTTAAACGAATGGAAAATACGATTAATCGAAAAGTTTTGAGCGCTAAACAATCAAATTATTTTGTAAACCTCCCGGAAAACTACCGAAACCTTATCGAACTGGAAATTGAAAAGGACTTTACCATGGCCTATCATGATACCCCGGGATTTAGAGCAGGAACGTGCACACCCTTTCTTTTTTACGATTTGGATTTTGAAATCAAAACACCACTTGTTTTACACCCCATTGCGCTTGCTTCAACAGCATTAGACAATGAACAACCCAATATAATTGAAGCTAAAGTACAGGAACTGTTGCAACGTGTAAGGCAGGTGAATGGTGTTTTCAGTGTGGTCTTAAGCAACGAAAACTTTACTTCAGATGATGAAAATACGGTGTGGCGAAAGGTGTTTTCAGAAACCCTTCAGAATTATGAATAACTGTACAGATGTTTTCTTTGACCTAGATCACACCCTTTGGGATTTTGACCAGAACTCGGGCCTTGCCTTTCAGCAAGTTTTTCAGAAGTTTAAAATTGAAGTGACCTTAAAAGATTTCCTGGAGGTATACGAGCCAATTAATTTTAACTATTGGAAAGCATACAGGGAAGAGCGTGTAACCAAAGAGCAATTGCGAAGAGGAAGGTTGTTGGATACCTTTAGCAGTTTAAAAGTAACCTATCCGCTTGCCGTTATCGATGCTATGGCAGTTTCGTATATTGACGAATTGCCAGCAAATAACCACTTGCTACCAGGAGCCACAGAAATTTTAGAATACCTTCACCCTAAGTATAAATTGCATATTATTACCAATGGGTTTCAAGAGGTGCAAAAGATCAAGTTAGAGAAAAGTAACATTGCCCATTATTTTGAAACTGTAACCTCTTCTGAAGAGGTAGGAGTAAAAAAACCGAATCCATTGGTCTTTCAGACTGCACTGGGAAAAGCGAATACAACTGCTGCTCAATCTATTATGATTGGAGATACCTTCGAAGCCGATATTTTAGGCGCTGAATCTGTAGGGATGCATCCTCTTTTTTATAATTACAGGCGGGAAAAAATTCCTGCTACTTATACATTGGTAAATCACCTGCTAGAAATTAAAACTCTTTTGTAAGTATACTAATCCTTTTGTTTGTGGCGTTATACTTGTAAATCCCCAAACATGAAAACCAATCTTTGGCTTCCTTTTGCCATGATAGTTTGCTTAAGTACATTGCTTTCCTGTGTAAAAGATACAGATTTTGATCAGGCAGATGAGATAGCCCTAACTCCGGTTGTTGAGTTAGACCTTATTTACTTTACGCTTACCGCTCCAGATTTTTTCGATTCTATAACCCAAACACCAAGGTTAACGATTGTAGATACTACCGAAATTAGATTTTTGGATGATTCAGGAGTACAGGAAAATCTTAAACGCGCAGAGTTTTTATTCAACTTCACAAATAGCATTCCTCGTTCTTTTGAAGTAGATTTTCAGTTTTTAAGCGAACAAAACGACACTACCTATACCACTCAAACAACGGTAAATGAGGGAACAGTAGAGGCTCCCGAAATCACCCTCTTTACTGAAAATGTAGAAGGAGAAGAAATACTGCAGCTTACACAAGCAAACAAAGTTGTGATTTCGGTATCCATACCTTCAGCAGACCAAAGTCTGGAGGGGATGCTCAACCTTCAGTCTAAAACTACGTACTTCTTAGAGATTAAGGATTGAGTTAAATTACTATGAAAAAGTATTGTCTTCTATTTTTTGCCCTTTGGGTTGGTGTAGCTATTGCTCAAAACAAGCAAGTGCTTTATGGTCTTACTGATGCACCGCAAAGTCTCATGCTTAATCCCGGAGGAATTGTACCTCAAAAGAAACATTTTGGAATTCCGTTTTTATCTCAAATACATTTTAATGGAGGTGCTTCGGGTGTTTCTGTGTTTGATATTTTTGGGGAAAGTGATGTGGATATAAACACAAGAATACGTAACAAGATATTTGAACTTAATCATACAGACTTCTTTACTGCTACCCAGCAACTGGAACTATTGAGCTTTGGCTGGAAAAACAAGAGTGGTATTTATTTCTCCGGAGGTGTATACGAAGAATTAGATTTTATAACCTATTTCCCAAGAGACCTTGCCATTCTTGCCTGGGAAGGAAACCGTGATTATCTGGATTATCCTTTCGATTTAGGGGAGCTTAGCTTTACGGCAGATTTGCTAACTGTATACCATTTTGGAGCCAATAAGCAAGTTACCGATAGACTCACCCTGGGTGCCAGAGTTAAATTGTATTCTGGCCTGATCTCTTTCAGCAGTACAGATAACACAGGTACATTTACAACATCTTTAGATGAAGACGGTGTAAATGTTTATGACCACACTGTTGAAAACGCCGATATTACCGTAAATACTTCCGGGTATGCTTCTTTGAAAGACCTGGATGGTGCAGGGGAAGTGAGTAGTAAGGTATTGGGAAGGTCATTTTTTGGCGGTGACTTAGGAGTAGGGTTGGATGTAGGAGCTACATACCAGGTAACCGACCGTATTACTGCTACAGCCAGTATCCTGGATTTTGGTGCTATTTTCTACGGAAAAGATACCGAGAACTATCAGGCAAGCGGAGATTATAATTTAAATGGTATTGAACTTATATTTCCATCTCTAGCCGACGGGGAGGCAGCACTGCCTTATTTCGACAATCTTGAAGACGATCTGGAACGTGAAGTACCTATTGACACCTTAACCAACTCCTATACCAGGTTTAGGCCTTTGAAGGTTAACGGGAGTTTGGAATATGGCTTTGGAGATTCTTTTGGCGGAAATGTTTGTGACTGTTTAAATAAAGGAACTGGTGGCGTCTGGCAACAGGCTCTGGGAGCGCAGTTTTACAGTATTGTACGACCAAAAGGTCCTCAATATGCGGGAACACTTTATTACAGAAGAACTTTTGGAAGCTTTCTTACAGGGAAGGTCACTTACACGGTAGACGCTTTTAGTGCATCCAATTTAGGACTGGGAGCCGTTGTTGATATAGGAAAATTCAATTTTTATATTACTGCAGATAACATACTGCGGTATGGGAATATTGCCAAGGCAAAAAGTGTATCTTTACAGCTAGGATTTAATATTAAGATACATGAACAGTAAAACTTTTGCCATTTCAATAGTATTGATTTTAAGTGGCTATTTAGGCTTTTCTCAGCAATCCATGAGTGATTATAGTTATATAGAAGTGCCAGAAATATTCGATTTTCAGCAGTCCAAAGATCAGTATCAAATTAATTCGCTGGCAAAATTTCTTTTTAATAAGTATGGTTTTCACGCCTACTTTTCAAAAGATTTACCCAATGTTACCAAATGTGACGGGCTATTTGCAGATGTTGAAACCGAACTTGGCTTTATTCATACCAAAATGGTTGTTGTGGTTAAAGATTGTAATGGGGTAGAACTTTTCAGAAGTGCAGAAGGGAAAAGTAAACTGAAGGAGTACAGTAAAACATATAGTCAGGCGTTAAGAAATGCTTTTGAAAGTTTTAAGCATTTAGGTGTTTCGCAAAAGGAAATAGAAACCCAGCCCATAGCTGAAGCTACTTCACCTACTACAACAGTACAAATGTCAACTTCTGAAAGCGGAAAGGCTCCCTCTATTACGTTTTCTAATTATACAAGTGACGGAGTCTCGTATTTACTACATAAAACAGCTTCTGGCTATTCATTGTATGAAGAAGGTATAGCGGTAGAAGACGACCTGTTACTTCTAGGAAAGCTAAAGTTTCAAGATACAGCAATGAAGTTTGTAGATGTACAAGGGAAAAGTTATAAAGCCCTTTTCAATCAGAACATGAATCTTACTATTAAGCTGTCTTCAGGGGATAAAGTATACACTTTAAAATCTAACTAAAAGTTGTACTTATCTTTCCATAGGGTTTTTAAGTACGCACTAATACGTTGCTCTTTGGCGTTGTTTCCTGGTTTATAGAAAGAAGTACCTATTATTTCTTCTGGCAAGAATTCATGAGCTACAAAATTACCTTCATAACTATGGGCATATTGATATGCTTTACCATATCCTAACTCTTTCATAAGCTTGGTGGGAGCGTTTCTAATGGATAGTGGTACAGATAGGTCGCCGGTTTGTCTAACCAGCTGTTGGGCTTTATTAATAGCTTCATAGCTGGCGTTACTCTTCGGAGAGGTAGCAAGATAGATGGTACATTGGCTTAAAACAATTCTCGCTTCAGGATACCCAATAGTAGTTACCGCATGAAATGTATTGTTAGCAAGCACTAAGGCTGTAGGATTTGCATTTCCGATATCCTCAGAAGCTAAAATTAATAGACGCCTGGCTATAAACTTTACATCTTCTCCACCTTCTATCATTCTGGCAAGCCAATATACGGCAGCATTTGGATCACTTCCACGGATAGATTTTATAAAGGCTGAAATGATATCGTAATGTTGCTCTCCAGTTTTGTCATACAGCACTGTATTTTTTTGAACCTTTTGTAAGACAAGGTCGTTGGTGATAGTAACATTTGTATTGTTTTCTGAAAGCACAACCAACTCTAACATATTAAGTAATTTTCTGGCATCACCACCAGAAAGTCTTATAAGCGCTTCGGTTTCTTTAAGGTCCACCTTGATCTTTGAAAGTTTGGCATCTATTTTTAGAGCCCTCTTTAAAAGGTTGTTTAAATCTTCTTTGTTGAAAGCTTTTAGGACATACACCTGACACCGGGATAACAGGGCTGGGATTACTTCAAAACTTGGATTTTCTGTAGTGGCACCAATAAGGGTTACCCATCCTTTCTCAACAGCTCCCAATAACGAATCCTGCTGTGATTTACTAAAGCGGTGAATCTCGTCTATAAAAAGTATCGGATTTTTCGTGGTAAATAAACCATCGCCTTGTTTGGCTTTTTGTATTACTTCCCGCACAGCAGCAACACCACTGTCAATAGCACTTAAGGTGTAAAACGGTCTTTTAGACTCATTTGCAATAATGGTTGCCAGCGTTGTCTTTCCGGTACCTGGAGGCCCCCATAAAATTAAGGACGATAGGACTCCTGTAGCAAGCTGCGCACTCAATGAGCCTTGAGGTCCTACTAAATGTTGCTGACTTAAATAGTCATCGAGATTTTTAGGTCGTATTCTTTCAGCTAATGGAGTGTTCATTTGGTAAATTTACAATAATCGACAAACTGAAAACTGACAATTTATCACAATTTACATATTGGACGCATTTTTGAATAGGGAACTCTATGGCTACTAAAAAACCGTTAGAATTTACATTAGATGTTATCTGTTACCCATTGCTTTTTGTATTTATGGCGTGGGTAGTTTTTTGGGTAGAAACCAGATTTAAGGTTAATTTAAATTATCTGGGAATTTTACCACAAAAAATAGAAGGCTTACGAGGTGTTATTTTTGCTCCTTTTATTCATAGCAGTCTCAAGCACTTATTTAACAATTCCATTCCGCTAGTGGTCTTAGGAACTGCTCTTTTTTATTTTTACCGAACCATTAGGTGGAAAGTTTTCTTTTTAGGGTTTGTCCTAACCGGATTACTTACCTGGCTAATAGGGCGTCCAGCTTTCCATATTGGAGGAAGCGGCATTGTGTACCTTCTGGCTTCATTTCTTTTTTTTAAGGGTATTTTTTCAAAACAATACCAATTAACCGCATTAGCGCTGGTTGTTGTGTTCGTTTATGGTAGCTTGCTTTGGTATTTGTTTCCTATAGACCCTAAAATTTCCTGGGAAGGACACCTTTCTGGTTTTTTGGTGGGCTTGGTTTTGGCGCTTTTATTTAAAAAGAACCCTGTTGAGAATAAGAAGTTTGAATGGGAAAAAGATACCTACAAGGAAGAAGAAGATGAATTTATGAATTACTTTGATGAAGACGGTAATTTTATTGAATTGCCACCACAAGAGGAGCTTATTGAAGAAACAGAAGCTCCTGCTGGAGAAGAACTGGAAACTAAAAAGCGCGTTAGTATAATCTACACTTATAAGAAGTCCTCTAAGCCAGATTCAGAACTATAAGGAACGCTGTCTTAAGATTATATATAAAAACACGTCACAAGGCCATAGGAACACCAAAAAAGTTGTCTAGCCCTAACCATGCGATATTGCTTGTTTAAGACTAGACATCTTTGGTTAATCCAAATAACCAGTTGTATCCCAAAATACTTTAGTTGTAACCTCCCGTTGATCTATATTGGGGTTATTGTTTACAACACTTTCCGGATATAAAAATGATCTAGGGAAATCTCCAGCAGGGATGATAGGGGTTTGAAGATCTGGCAAACCGGTTCTTTTGTATAAATTGTAGGGTTCTATACCATTACCCCAGGCAGCAATAAAGTATTCTCTGGCAATTATTGCTAATTTACCATCGTTGTTTACACTGTCATACTCATTTAAAACTGCATTAACATAGTTATTAATATCGTTTACTGTCATTTCAAAGCCTCCTGTGTATATACCATTATTGGTTGCAAAGCCACTTACTTTGGCCATACTTTTTCTAATGCCTGTTTCTAGCAAATCTCTGGGATTACCGTTAGAGCCAAGCGTTAAAGCACCTTCAGCAAGGGCAAAATGCGTAAAGGTTGCTAAGTAAATTGGGCGTATTCCTGCACCAGCAAGACTGGCGGCTGAAACCAAGATAGCAGGGGTAGGAGCAAATTGATTTGCATCAAAAGCTCCACCCCCTGGGTATAAACCATAAGCGGTTCTCCGTGTGCCATCATCAGGCAGACCTTCATCATCTGCGTGATCCCTACCCCAATAACCATTACCTACGTAACAGTAGTCATAGGTGTTAATTCCTTCACAAGGGAGATTTGCTCCCCAAGGGTCTTCCCCTGTTTGACGGTAAAAATAGTATCTGGCACGTGGGTCTACGGGGCTTTCAGTTTCAATAAACGGAGGATTAGCATCTCCCACATTCATAAAATCATACAATTGGTTGCTCATTCGTGCTCCGGCGCCAGCTGGAGTATAGCTACTGCTAAAGAAAGGATGCCCGGTAGGGGGATTAGGGACTGTTGTGGCGGGGTATTCAAATTGAAAATCTTCGTTGTTCTGGTCTATAATATTACCAGTTAAAGCTGCGTTAATTCCAACGGCATTTCCTACGTTTAAGTAGGCTCTTATTTTAAGGGTATTAGCCAATGCAATCCAGTTGGCACTAGTAAATGTGTCGTAATACAGGTCGCCAGGAACCAGTGCCTGATTTGTGTCCCCTTCGTTTAGGTTGGCAATGGCCTCGTCTAATAAGGTTAATTGAGCGGCGTAGATAGAAGCACCAGCATCTAAAACTGGATTTGGAAATTCATCGGGTTGTAATGCTTGAGAAAAGGGAACTTCCCCTAAATAATCTACAAGCAACATATAGGAGTATGCTTCCAATACTTGAGCCATGCCTACATGATATGGAATTCCCCCTTCTGTTGCTGTGGCTTCGTCTATATCTTGTAATTCATCAACACTAGCAAATAACTGATAGGCATTAGACCAGGAGGTATTTGGATAATGCTGTGGATAATTATTGTCTACTTGGCGGGTATAAGAGCCAAATTGATTTACTTGTCGTATAATACGTCTAGAAGGGTGGTTATATCCTCCAATTACATCATTAAAGGTGCGTTGGATGTCAGTTATTATGAAATCTGCATCCGAGATATTGGTAGTCTCTTCGTTTGGATTATCTAAAAGCTCCATTTCATCGGTTTCGCAACCTGTGCTACATACAACTAGTGCAGCAAGTGCAATTGTTTTTAATAGATTTTTCATAGCGTTTTTTATTGATTAGCAATACTAATAAAACAAGCCAGTTATAATTTTACTACCACGCATAGAGTTCTGGTTTTGAACATATAGTAGTTTCCTCTCCAATTTCTAAGAAGTCTGAAGCTATGCTCGTGTATCCTACAGAACTTACTAATTGAACTTTTTTAGATTTCAATAGTGTTGTGGATCTATTGCGTTGTGCACAGCATATCAGCGTAATATGCTGTGTGTTGGAGGTTAAAAACCTTAGCCACTATCAATAAACATATATCAATATTTTTGTCTGATAGTTTGAGACTGTTGGCGCTTTTATTTAAAAAGAATCCAGTAGAAAATAAAAAGTTTGAAAGGGAGAAAGATTCGTATAATGAAGAAGAAGATGTATTTATGAACTACTTCGATGACGACGGTAATTTTATTGAAGTATCTCCAGAAGTTGAGATACAAGAAACTATAAAGCTGTTACTTGAAGATGGCGATAATGTTGGTAGGGTTACAGTGACATATTCCTATAAAGAATCGCGCGATGCTGATGGTGAATTATAAAGATCGCTGTCTTAAGATTTCATATAAAAAGGCACCACAAGCTACAGAAACATTTAATGAATTAATAGTTCCGATAAGTGGGAGAGAGGCGGCTTCATCTACGAGCGATAAGACAGACTTTGACACTCCTTTCCCTTCAGAACCCATAATTAGAGCTATAGGCTTCTTAAAATCCTTCGAGTAGAGTGTTTCTTCACTTTTTTCGGTTGCTGCAATGGTTGTAATACCAGAGCCCTGTAGGTAGAAAATGGCGTCTTTTATGTGGTCCACCTTACAAATTGGAATATTAAAAATAGCTCCTGCAGAGGTTTTAACTGTATCTCCACTCACTGGAGCCCCGCCTTTTTTCTGAATAATTACAGCATCTACACCTGTGCATTCTGCTGTGCGTAAAATTGCTCCAAAGTTACGTACGTCACTAATTTGATCTAGTATAATAAATAAAGGGGCTTCTTTTGTTTTAAGGATAGTTTCAACCGTTTCTTCTAGTGAAGGGAAGTCTATAGGAGAAGTTACAGCTACAACACCCTGATGATTCCCGTTCGTTAACCGGTTTAATTTTTCAACAGGGACGCTATTGATAGTTGCACCAACCTTTTCAGCATCCTTTATAATAGATTGAATTTTTGGGTTTTGAATATCCTTTTGAACATATAGCTTATCAATTACTACAGCTGCTTTTAGAGCTTCAAGAACTGGATAGATACCGAATATTTTATTTTCTTTCGCCATGATGTAAAAGTAAAAAACCATCACGAATACGTGATGGTTTTTATATATTAAATAATTAAAATTTAATTAATCTTCAACTGGTGGATCATTAAATTCAACTTCATAGTTGAATGCTTGTAATAAACCAGCTGCATTTATAAGTACAGCATCTGTAGTACCACCATTGTAAGTTCCTGGATCTTCAACAACAAGTTCACCGTCTTCTGGTGTAGGGCAGTCACAACCTGGAGTTGTATAGTCATAAACTAAGCCGTCTACAGTTGTTGCAGAACCTAGAAATTCAAAACTATCTCCTGTTTCAAATGTGGTTACGTCCACTCCAAAAAGAGCAGCCATATCTGAAGCTGTAAAGCTTACATCAAAAGGGAATGTGGTTGTGCTTCTAAACGCTAACGTATCTTCAGGAGCATCAGTAAAATCGCCAACTACTCTTAATTCGTAAGATGCAAGGTTCCCGTTAGGGTCCTCGGTCATTGCATTAAAGCTTGCGCTTGTTGGATCTGCACCAGCATTAAATTCTGGTAACTCAACAAATTTTACAAACCCACCATTTCCTAATGGAGGTATAGGTGATTTATCCTCATCCTCACAGCTAGTAAGTGTCGTTAGACCAACTACTGCGATAAAAGCTAATGTTATATATTTAAAATTTTTCATAATAGAATTTGTTTAATTGATTAGTCCAAGCTTCCTGTAGTATCCCAGAATACTTTTGATGATACTGATCTCTGCTGAATATTAGGATTTCCGTCTACTTCAGTTTCAGGATACTGGAAAGACCTTGGAAATGCTCCAGCAGGAATGATAGGGTCTTGAAGGTCTGGTAAGCCAGTTCTTCTGTAAAGGTTATAAGGCTCTGTACCGTTACCCCAAGCAGCTATAAAGTGCTCTCTGGCAACAACAGCTAATTTTCCATCAGCATTAGCAGCATCATACTCAGCTAGTACATTACCTACATAAGTATTAATATCTCCGTCTGTCATTGCAAACTCACCACTATCGGTACTACCCGCAAAGTCACGAACTTTATTCATACTTCTTCTTATTCCTAGTTCAAGAAGAGATCTAGGGTTACCGTTAGATCCTACGGTTAATGCACCTTCAGCTAACGCAAAGTGAGTGAAAGAAGCAAGATAAATAGGACGGATACCTGCACCACTTAAACTTTCTGGTGAGGAAGCTACAGCTGGCGTTGGCACGTTTTGATCTGCATCAAAAGCTCCACCACCTGGATACACACCGTAAGCAGTTCTTGCTAAACCGTCATTAGGAAGACCTTCGTCATCTGCGTGATCTCTACCCCAATACCCATTACCTACGTAGCAATAGTCATATGTGTTGTTTCCAAGACAAGGTAAGTTAGATCCAGATGGATCTGAAGTATCTTGACGGTAGAAATAGTATCTAGCGCGAGGATCAACGTTAGGATTAGTTTCAGGGAATACGCCGTCAGGAGTACCAACATTCATAAAGTCTAATAACTGGTTGCTCATACGTGCACCAGCTCCTGAAGCACCATAACTAGAAGCAAAGAAAGGGTGTATACTTGAAGGGTCTGTAACCGTTGAGTATCCAAACTGGAAATCTTCAGAGTTTTCATCAATAATGTTCCCAGCAGCAGCAGCATTAATACCTGCAGCATTTCCTAGGTTTAAGTTAGCTCTAATCTTTAGTGTATTAGCTAAAGCAATCCAATTGGTTGCATTAAAATCTCCAAAAAATAAATCTTCTGGTGTTCTAGCTGAAGTAGAGTTTCCAAGGTTTAAGTTTGCAATTGCCTCGTCTAATAGCTCTAATTGTGCAGCATAAATGGAAGCACCAGAATCAACATTAGGGTTAGGGAATTCACTTGGTTGAACAGCTTCAGTAAAAGGTACTTGGTCTAAGTAGTCTACCAATAGCATGTATGCGTATGCTTCAATAATTTGACTCACACCTACGTGATATGGAATACCACCATTTTCAGCTTGCGCTTCATCAATACCTATTAATAGGTCGATGTTAGAAAACATTTGGTAAGAATTTGACCAAGCGTTATTTAACGTATTGTTAGTTACAGTACTGTTATACGTACTGAATTGGTTTACCTGTCTGGTAATAGCTCTAGAAGCCCCACTATACGTGCCTACAACACTGTTGAAGGTAAGTTGAATATCGTTTAACACGAAATTAGGATCTGCATTATCTACAGTAACGTCATTAGGACTCACTAAAAGCTCTAATTCTGACGTTTCGCAACTAGTAAAAAATGCTACTACTGCGGAAAGTAATGTTATTTTTAATAAATTTTTCATAATATTTTATATAGGATTTAAGTACATTATTAAAACAATCGAGGCAGGATTTTACTACCTCGATTGTGTACTTTTTTTTTAGAATGTTGCTTTTACGCTAAATGAATATCTTTTGTTAGATGGTCCAGTTTGGAAATCCAAACCTTGTCCGTTACCAACACCAGTACTTAAAGCTTCAGGGTCGAAGTTGAAAGCATCCGGGATATTATAGGTCTTAACATATAAGTTCTGTCCAGATAAAGAGAATGTAACATTTCCAAATGGAGTTCTGTCTAGCATTTTCTCATTTAAGCTATAAGCAACAGATATATCTCTAACTCTAAAGTGAGATGCATCATAGATACCCTGACCAACTGGATCAACTAAGTTGATAAAGAAAACGTCATTAGCACCAATCTGAATAGTGTTGTCGATAAAGTTACCGCCAGCATCAAGAAGTGGTTGTCCTGTATTAGGGTTAGCTAAAATACCAGGAATAACATAACTACCTTCTCTGTTATCAACATTTACAGTGGTAACACCACGTCTGTAGTACTGAGATGCAGTTTGAGAATAAATATCTCCTCCGTGTTGGTACTCTAATTGAGCAGACACAGACAATCCTTTATAAGAGAATGTGTTAATTGTAGTTGCATTCCAGTCTGGGTTTGGATCACCAACCGTTTGGTTTTGTGTTGCAAGTGGTAACGTAGCACTATCGATAATTTTACCATTCGTTGGATCAATTAATAATTGTCCATTAACTCCAACACCTGCTGGGTTTTCTGGTGTAATATTTGCCGGATCGTAACGAGCAGCAAAATTACCTTTAATTACACCTAAGGCTTCACCTTCAGATGCATAGTTACCTAATCCAATAAAACCAGCGTAAGGGAAGGCTTCAAGACCTCCTAAACTTACTACTTCGTTTTCATAAGCAGTGAAGTTATTTCTAACAGACCAAGTAAAGTTCTCAGTTTGAAGAGGGATAAAGTCTAATCCTATTTCCACACCTCTAATTTCACTTTCTGCAATGTTGTCATTGATAAAGCTAAATCCTGTAGATGGGTTCACAGGTCTGTTTACGATTTGATCTTCAATTGTTCTCTTGTATACAGTACCGTCAAGTGTTAATCTACGGTTAAAGAATTCTGCTTCAACACCAAGTTCAAATTCCTTCTGAAGCTCAGGCTTTAGATTTGGATTTGGACTCGTAGTTGGTAACGAGTTAATTGTTGTTGGACTTCCGTCAGGACGTACAAATGCATTCGGGCTAGTACTTAAGGTTGCACGTGTTCCATATAGTCCAGGGAAACGAGCAGATGTACCGTAACCAGCTCTAAACTTTAAGAAGTTTAAGGCGCCGCTGTTGTTAAATCCGTCCAATGAAGTAGGGATGAAAGAGATAGATGCTCCAGGATAGAAAATAGATCTATTCTCGCGCTCTACGTTTGAACCCCAGTCATTTCTACCAGAAAGGGTTAAGAAAACATAGTTTCCATAATCAAAAGATGCTTCACCATAGGCACCTAAGATATTTCTTTCAGTTCTGAAATCTAAGTTTCTTCCATTAGTTGGGTCAATGTTGTTTTGACTTGTAAAGTTTCTGTGATTAAAGAAACCAAATACAATCTGGTCTGAACTTGTAATACCAAATTGCTCATACTCATCACGTCTAGCGTTAAAACCTAATTGTGCAGTTAAGTCAAAATCTTCGGCTAACTGAATGTTGTTAAAGCTAAAGTTTAAGTTATGGTCAAAAATAAAGTTTGTTCCAGAGGTCGTTCTTAAGAAACCATTTAAACCTGCAGAATCATAAGGAGCTGTAGAAGATCCTTTAGCTACTCTAAACTCTTGCTTTTCGTTATAGGTGTCAAGACCAAAACGGTAAGAAGCCAGAATATTGTCTGATATCTCATAAGAAGTAGCAAGTTTACCGTAAAAACGGTTTGTGATTTGCTCTGTACCAGCATAGTTCAATAACCAGTATGGGTTATCCTGGTCACTACGGTAGTATACGTTAGAGTTGTCGTTAGGGTTTTGGAACGGTAAGTTGTTTAGATCCAAGTTACGAGGAATAAACAGCGTACGTGTAAAAACAGATAAGGCACCTGCTGCGTTATTTGCTGCAATTGGTGGAGTGTTCACACGTAGGTTACTAAAGTTAGCTGTACCATCAAAACTAAATTTGTTAGATAATTTAGTGGATCCACCCATACCAATATTGTAACGAGTTAATCCGTTATTTCTAATATATCCATCTTCAGATGTGTACCCAAAGTTAATGTTGTAACGACTATCGCCATTAGGAGCTCCAGAAACGTTTACAGAAGTTGTATTACCAAGTCCTGTTCTAAAGAAGTCCTTTACGTTGTCTTTAGCAGCAGTATAAGGAATCATTAATTCTGCAAACTGTGGGAATACACCTGGATCTTCGATAGTACCACCAAAATCAGTAGCGTACGGGTGAAGAATAGTTAATCCTGTGTCAAGAAGACCACCCCAGTTACCAACAAATCCTGGGTTAGGAGTGTTGTCCGAACCTTGTCCGTATGTATTTTGGTAATCTGGTAAGTTAGATATTTCTGTAACGTACACAGACTGAGAAAGTGTTACCTCAAACTTTTTGTTCAGGCTTTTCTTACTACCGTTTTTAGTAGTAATCAATACAACACCATTTCTACCTTGTTGTCCGTACAATACAGCAGCACTTAATCCCTTAAGGATACTAATGCTTTCAATGTTGTTTGGATCTAAATCCAAGAAACGGCTACTTGTTACAGAGTTACCACCACCGAAACCAGTTTGTTGATTAGTTCCACCATCAAATGGCACACCATCAACAATAAATAAAGGTTGGTTACTACCGTTAATCGAACTCTTAGAACGAATAATGAAGTTAGTACCTGATCCTGTAGCACCACCTGTACCTACAACTTGAACACCGGCAACTTTACCGTTTAATGTTCTCACCACATCAGATTCCGGTTTGTTTTCAACCGCTTCTGCTTCCAAGGTACTTACAGCATAACCTAGTGCTTTTTTCTCTCTAGGTATACCGTAACCAGTTACAACTACTTCATCAAGCGCTTGTGCATCTTCCTCCATTTGGACGTTAATGCTACTTGTAGCGGCCGCTACCGGACGCTCTGTAGTTTTGAATCCTACATAACTGTATACTATTGTCTGTCCCGCACTTGCAGCGATGGAGTAATTACCATCAAAATCAGATTGGGTTCCAACCGTCGTACCTTTTACGAGGATATTAACTCCTGGTAGTGGTAAACCGCTATTATCGGTCACCGTACCGGAGATTGTTTTTTCTTGTGCGAACGTGAGT